>Ga0099824_1002930_pt1 | contig 25001 bp, 9 predicted proteins | sample SiratrowhiteBW_FD_76837 | JGI IMG/M metagenome (GOLD analysis project Ga0099824, IMG submission 76837) | Root nodule microbial communities of legume samples collected from California, USA - Siratro white BW | ecosystem: Host-associated > Plants > Roots > Nodule | place: USA: California...
ATATAAAAATAAAATCAGTCTGAATTTAAAATTTTATATATTTAAATGGAAATATTATTTATAAAAAAATATTATAGTATATTTTATATATATATATATATATATATATATATATATATATATATATATATGTATATATATTAATTACTCATATCACATAGATATAAGATCTCCAATACTAACTGATGAAGAGAATAGAAAATTATAATTATATCTCTAAAAGGAAGAAATCCTTAATTAACGTCTTTAGAAATATCTTGAAATCTGCATTTTTTTAATTATTATTAACAAAGGTTTAATGTTTTTTTTTATCTCAATGGTATATTATTTTTTCCAATTTTATTATATTATTTTAAACGTTTTTTTATTTATTTCTAATTATTTAAAAAAATAAATTAATATAGTTAATTTCTTCAAAATTAATGATTATAAATTATCAACCGGAGCAATGAATAATATGCAGTAATTCTTAATTCCTTTCTCTTTAAAAAGTGGAACTAAATTAAAAAATTTATAAGTAATAAAAATAAACTGAAAAAATTATGATAATAATAGTAAAAAAACTATTAAATCTAAAAAAAAAATAGAAGAACTTGCCCATATATGTATGGAAATCTATATAGATGGTTGAAAAGAAAAAGACATTTATGTACAATATTTATATTATATGTGCAATATTCATAGTATATTACTCTCTGACTAGATTTTCCATATGTATCATTAGAATAAAATTTTAGGGTATAGCTGTGATCTTTAGCACATTAATGGGACAGAGACAATATGTTGTGTGAATAATATGAGCACAACTTGAGCAATATTTTGGTTGTGATGTGATGATGATGGTGCCTAACATCAACATTGCAACTTGTCTCCATTTTAACTGTTATTCCACTCATAACCATACTCAAATCACCTTTGAAATTCTGCTATTTATGCCTCGCAAATATCTCATCAAATATTTCCGACAAGACAAGTTTTCTGTTTCTCACTTATCAGATCAAACATACTCAAAAACACTTAAAACATTCAACCAAAAATTTGTTAATCTTCTTGAATCACATGAATGTTCATCTCTTTTTAATCAAATTCTAAGTGTATGTTAGATGTGCTTCACATCAATTTGTACAAGCCGAGGAACAAAATTTTTAAACCCTTGTTGATTTCTCCAATATATATAAAGTCCTATAATTCTAATCATGTTATTGTTTATATAGTATAGTTCATTATTGGTAATTTTTTTCCCTCGATTAGGGATTGAGGCCAATAATTTAGGTCTCTAATTAAATAATTATTACAGGTTTTTTTTCTTAATTAGGTCATAATTTTATTGATATTATTTACTAAATTTTAATATATCTAAATAAAAGTGTATTTTATTACCTATTCATATAGTTGAGAAATAATTTTGTAGACTAGTATTTGGACTCTACCTCCGCCATATGAAAAATGTTATTAAAATTAGTATTTTAGATAAATTTTATGAATAATATATGATCTTTAAAAAGGGTGTTTGGTTTAAAAATGTTAGTGCTAAGATCAAATAGTTAAATAAATATTATTTTATATGCATATTAAATCAATTTAATTAACATTCTTCTAGTGAAAGTTAGTTTGAACAATTGTTATATTATGAAATCACGCCGATAAAAAAATTATGACATCATATATATCTTCTATTTAAAATCTTAGAAATTTAAATATTAAAATGATGATGAACTGAAAATAAGTATTATATAATTTAAATATGCTTTTAATACTTTGAAGTATAGTGATCATCTCTCATTTTTTATTCCTTTTTTATACTTTTTCTGTTTTATTTTCATTTTAGTCTATATAATACTTTTTATTTAAAATTAGTCCCTTTGATTTGAAATATATTCGATAGGATCTAAAATACAATTACCTACATATTAGAGGGGAGTAAAAAAAAATAAACATCTTAGAAGATTTAACATAAAATAACAAAGACAGAAAAATATTATAGAGTAGAATCAAGAAAAAACATTAGGGACAAAACATATTTAATTTATATTATATTATCATTGAAAGTATTCGAAATTCTACTATGTTTAACCTTGATATAGTTTTAAAAATTATGATAAGAAGTGGAAGAATAAAGAAATTTATACAGCACTAAAAATGTTAAATTGTAAAAAGAAATAACTTCATTTGAACATATACTTCTAAAATATTATTGCCAAGAATAATAATTACTTATTATGATGACTGAAAGTAGCTTTCTAAAATTAAATTTACTCAAACCATATCTGATATTAATGTTAAATGGGAAAGAACTTGTCCTTTCGTATATTGAGAGTCAATTTTCAGAAATATTTAGTTACAAATTTTTTATCAAATAAAAAACAATTTATGAATTATTAAATTGTAAATATAAATTTCACCAGACCTTAAAAATCCTAGATAGAATCTTGCTCAATATTTTAATTTTCTTATTGGGAACTTGATATCCAACAAATACAACAATAAATTGTGGACTAACACTGTGCGAAAAGGTCATAAGAAAGTAAATAAAAAACAACCTTTGTATAATGTTCTTTAAATAGCTTTCTGAATACTAAAAATTGATTAAAAAGAAAGGTATTTAGAATTATTCTTGGTTGACTATAGGGTCAGAAATTTAGGTGGACATATAAATTGGAATCTTATCGATATCTGATACATTTACATTGTGTGCCACAAAGGTGACACTCTTCCACATATACTGGAAATTTTTGTCTTCCACACATACTTTCAACCATTTGCATTGCTGCTTACTACTCACAAATACTGTGACACTAATCATCAACTTGTCTATTGAGGAAGCAATGAGTTATGGAAGTCATTTTTTTTTCTCACAACATTATCAAGTGCATTTTAATTAAGTATTATAAATTCAGTTTATAAATTTTAAAGATACTTGCTAAATTTCAAGAAAAGAAACTTCCTGACGTGTGCCCTGTTGATTGAGAAATATTCAAAGTGATTATTTTTAAGTATTTAAGGAGATTTGAGACATTATTATTATTATTATTATTATAATATATAAGGTAAAAAAGATAAATTTACTTTTCTTCCTTGCCAATACAAATTATTCAATATTTAATATATTTAACATATTTTAAAACACAAGGAACAAGTTTGGTGTTCTTCCTAAACATTATAATAGTTATGATTATGATAAGATGTTACATGATTTTTTTATTCGTTGGACAACATTAGTTAAAGTTTTAGGATATTCCAGAATCTATATCTTTTTATATATCTAATAGATTACATAAAATCAAGATCAAGATTGATTTAAATATATATTTTTTAATTAGTTTTTTATTCACCTTTTAAGAACAAAATAATCAAATTTTAAATTTTAAAACAGAAAATTTCTCATATATAAAACTGAAATAAGATGTTATAATCAATATCACTTTTTAAAAATTTCTCACTCCAAATTTATGTCAACCTTCAAACGTGGAAATAAAAAATAAATTTAAGAAAAAGAAGGGCTTGAGAGAGGTGAGAACAAAAAAAAGACTAAGTCGTGTGTTACGAATGTAAGAAATCAAATAACTTATTAGAAAAATGGATTAAGATAATTATCAATATCTCTTGTTAAAAATACACTTCAGACTAATTGGTTTGTGTATGAATCCATATTTGAATTAAACAATTCTATTAAGACGTTCAATAACATTTTAAATTGATTTCAACTACAAAAGAAAACTGATTTCCTTTTTTTTGTATATTTATTTTTGGAAATTTTACGTGTAAAATTTTTTATGGATTTACAAAAGTATTTGTTTCATCTAGTCACTTTTGTAATTACAGTCACATCTTTCTCACGTGAGACACAGTACAACAATCACAAGAACATTAGCATTTGACAAGTACAAAATAATAATAATAATAATAATAATAATAATAATAATAATAATAATAATAATAATAATAATAATAATAATAATAACTACTGCGGAAATGTTCTTTGAGATCTATTGGAGTGTTTTACCCAAGACAAAAATATGGGAAAAAAGCCAAGTAATAGATAATATAACAAGAAAAAGAATATGAAACTAATTTATACCTGCTTAGTTTTGTAAAAAATAAGTTAACAAGTTACAACTAAATTAGTTTAAGAAACATTCAAAGTGTAATTTGATAAAATATTATGTGTGTTAAAAATACATATTTGGAATATAGTAAAAATGTTTTTAAAGTAACTTATGGTCTGTTTATTTGAAAGGATGTAGAGTAAATATTGATTGATTACGAGTGAATAGAAAGAAAGTTTTTCTTGTACTCAATAGCTAAAAAAGTGGTAAATAAATATATAAAATTTTTTATTAGATCTCAGATGTTTTATTTCCTATTTAGATAGGAGGACAAAAAAATAGAAGTATAAAGAAAATTAATATTTTTCTAAACGCCCCCTCCAAAATAGGTAGACCATATTCGTTTTTAAAGTGATATTATTTTATTGATTTAAGTAACTCAAATATTTTTGAAAAAAATATAATTTTATAATTATATATATCAAAATATAACATACACAAAAACAAAATCTTAATTTGAATATGCTAATTTAAAATAATTATTTTACTGGTAAAAAATCGATTAATAAATATATCAGTAATTTTATAATTGCATGATTATTTTATTTATCTATTTATTATTTTGAAAATGAAAACTGTCTTATGTGATTTTTTTTCTCAAAACAAATAGGTACACTACGTACTCTATTTAATATCTTTTTCTTACATTTTACTTTCTCATATTTTCTTTTATTTTCCTTCCTTGCATGACGTAACCTAATTCCATTTATACATACATTTGTAGGCTTGTTGCAGGCCACCAAACTAACTTCACATGCAAAAGGATTGATTAAGTGAGGATCCAATTATACTGTTATTTTATTTTATTGGCCCAATAAAATAAAGCCAATAGTTAATTAACAAAATGGCATCTCTGAAACCAAGTCTACTACTAATCTTTATGAATGCTCTTTGAATAAATGACAAGTGTGTAATAGCCTGTATATTTAAGCCAATTAATTTATTCCTGCAAGCAATTCATCTAACCTTTTTTTCTTATTTCTCTCTTTGATGTCACTGTCATCACAACATTTCTACATTATAAAAACTGAATAAATACTCTCTACCACGAATTATAAACTGAATTAACCATCAGCAGAAAAGTCTATATATATGATCAGAAATTAAATCACATATCCTTTCATCTTTATATATATATGGACATAATTGAAAAAAAATAATAGCAAACAAGTGAGATCACCCTAAACAATACATCAATCTTAATCCCAACACCTAATTTTGTTTACTCGAAACTATTTCAAACAACAAAGTCTAAGTTCTTCATTTTTGTGTGATCAATCTTCACATCATATTCTCAATAAAAAAATACTAAGTTCAGGTCCTCCATTACCATCAGGATTCAACATGTAAAACGCCTCCGAGTCACGACTCCCCACAACTCGTTCAAACCGTGCCCTCATGTACATCAACTCGCCCTCCGACCCGCCGCCGCCGCCGCCTTTTCCATCCTCCAGAAGAGGGATCACGCCGGCGCCGACGGACACGCTCTGGACGGTGCTCAGCACGTGCCAGTCGAGGTCCCCGCACGTGCGTGACACCGCATAGCCGCAGTTCCTGCCGTTGCAGTACATGGTCCACGAAGGCTCCTGAAAGAGTCTCTTGTGTTGTTGCCGGCCACCATTAGCGGCGGCGGAGAACGACACTTTCGGGCACTCCAGCGCCAGACGCACGAGACCAGAGGACATCTCCTTGACCAGGGAGGAGGTGGACATGGCGAGTTCCACGAGGAGGAGGGGCTCGGCGCGGGGATGGAGCTGCACGGCGAAGGAGATGTGGCCTCGACGGTGGCCGAAGAGGGTCCCGGTGACTTTCCGGCCGAGAGAGGGGGTGATGGAGAGGTGCGAGGGGATGGTGAGCCACTTGCATGTGGGGATCATCGTGGGGAACGTGAAGATGTTGAGGAAGGAACGTATGAGAGATGATATCTTGTTTTGCGGCGTTACTTTCTGTGCTTGTTGTTGCTGCTGCTGCTGATGGTACACGTTGGAGACCGAAGGTGAGGATCCTCGTCGTACAAGGAGTTTGTCGGAGACATCCTCGGACTCCAAGGTACGGGAGTGAGACAGGGTCGAAGGTAGGATTCTTCGGGTGTTTCGTGTTGTGGCTGTGCATGCGCTTGAGCTTCTTTGAAAGATTTGGTTTTGGTGATGATGGTGGTGTTTCATGGTGTGTTACTGAAGGAGAGTGATGGGGTTTTGGAGTAATGAAGGATTGTGAATAAAGGTTTGGAATTGGAAGAAGAAGAAGAAGAAAGAGAGGGACCGACAAGGTGATTATGGTGTTGGGAGAGGGGAGGAATATAAAGGGAGGGTGTGGAGGATTGTGCTTGCGATCATCATAATTTCTTGGACTTTTTGTATTGGGAATGGTCCTACACTTCTAACGTGTTGCTTAATCATAATATCACTGTCATATTACTACATTTACCGTCATATTAGCATCTAAATCCAACTTATAATATGTTAAAATAAAACTAAAAATTAATCTCACCATCACCTTCATCCGTGAGTCCTTCTTGCAATCTTTATCACACACAGTAAATCAGTAGTTTTGTACATAAATATCATAAATTACTTTTTACAAATGAGCTAAAGTGGGAAGAAAACAGAAAATATCATAAGTAGGGCTAATGGGTATATAAATCTGAAATCTTGCCTTGACGTGATTTTGACAGAGAAACACTGTTTCGAATAGTTTAGTGATCTGGAATGGATTTTGACAGAGAAACTCTATTTATGGGATGCATGAAGAATCCAAAGAAGTTAGATGAAAAGAGTGTTTATAAAAGTGGTTCAATTTAAGAGAGTAAAAAGTGGTATATAAATAGAATCTACTTAAACACCTAAAAAAATCTGATGAAAGACTAATTATTATAATGATAAGTTAAACAGTTTATTAAACATAAATAGAAACTTAAAGACTGAACTGAAAGAAAAAGGAATAATTCAGCCTTATTAAAAGAATGTGCCAAATCTTTGTATCTAACAAGATGTTGTTGAAATTGAGAAAAATAAAGAATTATGGGTGGAGTAAGGATTGAGAAGATCTGATATATCATATGAGCTGGTTTTGATTGCAATTGTTGGAATATATTGGTTAGGTCATTCAAGTTTTGTTTTATTTCCGTGATTTTGTGTTGACCGTTGGATTAAAATGATGGAGAGATATGATAATTATGGTGGAAACATGCGTGATATGGGGACCTGCATGAAGTCCAAAAGTAAATAAATAAAACCTATGAAAACCGAGACACATTCGTGAGACATGCACATTGATTTGATGTCTGTATTAATATATATATATATATATATCATCTGCAAACACGCGCAACAAAAGAATCAAAACAGTTGCAAATATCCCTAAACAAAACTATAATCCTTGATTAACAAGGGAGTTTCTACTAATTAATTAACTTTGTGACACAGCTTCTAACCAATAATAAGCTATTATGCTATCTATAAACATTTGAGTACCTTATTGCACATTCGTGTGAGCTAACAAACTACTCAGATCTCAAAATTTGATTCCTCTTTTGTGGCTCATACAATGAATCAATGCCACACACAAACATACACTATTTAATAATCATTTATCCTTTATGCAATCATATTGTTAAATTTGTTCATTTTTATTGCAAAATATATTTATACATTATACATGAATTTTTTTATATTTGGTCAAATGTATTCCATATTATCAAGACGCTTCAAAAAAAAATAGTTTAATCTTTAATTTTTTAATGAAATATAAATTGAGAGAAAAAAAAATATCAAAAAGATCTCAAAATAACAATAAAATATGAGTCAAATTTATATAAAAAATTAACACTATTTTGAATTCTAAACATCAAGATAATTAGTTTATGACAAGAGAAATAAGTTAATGCAATTTCAAAAATAAAATTCAAATAATAATCCAATATGTGTTAGAATGAGTTAGAATCACAAATGATCATTCTCATATCACTTGTTAAAAAATAATCAAAATCTTAAGATAATATGTTGGTAGATATTTTTCATTTTTCAAATCTCAACTCAAAATAAGATTTAAAGACTTAGATTTATCCTTAAATATCTAATAATCTCGTATTAAGTATATTATTTAATAACAAATTTGACAAGAAAAATTTTAATAGGCATATAAAGTGATTTATCTTTTAGTAAATAAAAGTTATATAAAATTATGATGATTATTTCATCCTATGTGTTAAAAGTCAATTGAAAAAAAGGAACATGGGAAATGAGCATCGATAAAAGGCAATTGAAAAATGGAAATGAAATGGAGGCGCGTGCTGGTGCCACCCTAGAAAGTGGGGAATATATTACAAAATTGCATGACACGAGGGTGACGACCATCATAAGTTCAGCTCAATCACAATTATGCTGTTTCACTCAACCCACTTTCTTCCATCCTTTTCCAAATCAAAATTAATTAACTACAAATTTTTTATTTACATAAATTTTAAATACTTGAAAAAGAAAGTATCCAAATTTCGAAAATACTTAAAATTTAATTTAATATTTTAAAACTATTTCTAAATATAATTATCTCTTCCACGTTATGTAATTGTTAACTTTTCTATCAGCCGTTTATTCACTTTTTTATATTTCTCTATCTCATATAATACTTCAATTAATCATTGATTGTGATCATGATTGGTCATGTAAAAAGGAATTTTAGTTAATTATGATTTTGGACGGTTCCAAACCCAGGATTTTGGCCCCAAGATCCATTGGATCGGCTAACAAACCATTTTAATATCAGGAATGATGGAAAAGTGTTGATGTCATTTGACAAGGGTAGGTTAGATTAATATAACTGTTTCTTATTAAACAAATGTTGAAAATATATAAGGCTTAATTATGTTTTTGTTTTAAAAAATTATAATTAATATAAAAAATTGCCACATCTAAATCATAAAAGGACCCACCATTTTTGTATGTGGTTCCTATGAACCCACCCAATGTTTGGAATTTTTTTACTTTTTTTCTGGAATGACTTATGGTAAGGGTTTCATATTTTACGTAAGTGTGTCCCAAAGAGAACAAAGATAAAAAAGATTATCTCCTTTTTATTATACCTTAGACGTAAATTTATGGATGAGAATGATTATATGCATACACACGCATGCACACTCTTAATTAATTGAATATGGTAGGTATCTTTTAATGTCTATTATTCTCACTCTTAATGGAAAGAGTCAAAAAAAATCTTAACCTAAGAACTTGTAAGGTTGTGTATAATTTGGCGTTTTGAAAAGAATAAATAAAAAAAGACGAATTGATTTTCTCTTTTGAATCAAATTTTTAACTAAAATTAGTTTATTTTATCAAATCACGTTAATTACTTATTTTTTTGGGTAAACTAGTTCAATTCCAGTTCTAAATTAAACTGTTTTAAGTACAAAAACATGACGCTTCTCATATTTGGATTTTTCTTATGCAAATTTTTATCTTCCATTTATTTAACTTTAAACTTTATTTCTCACTCCATTAGATAACAGTGTCACCTTAAAACCCTTTTTTTTTCTGGACAAACTGAACAAGAAAGCATACGATACTGGCCCAAAGGAAATTTCTTTTTACATCCCATATCTACATCTTATACCTCAATATTTTTCAAAGTACCTGTTTTACCCTTTAAGAATTGTATTTGTATGAACCTCCCATATCTTCTTTTGCTTGCATTTTCTCCACTTGTTTTGTCGCTACTCTTTCGTCTCACTCCATCAAAATCAAGGTTTTGTAAAGTTTGAGGTAGTAGCTCATTTACTAAGCATTAGTTTTTTTTAATAGTTTTTTATGATGCTCGCTTTAGTTTTTTATAAGCAATTGTAAATTAACATTTTAACTTATTTTTTTATAATACAATTTAAAACTTAAAAATAATATTTTATATCATACAATTCAAAATTGGTTCTAGATTATATATTTATAATGCAATTGCGAAGTGTACAATCTAGAAAATATAATTTGTGACTGAGTATCATATGTGATTTAAAGTGATAATATTGATTATCTTTCATAAAAAATTGACTGATTTAGAATTTTAGAGTAAAATATCAATTGATTGATATATTGTCTCACATGAATGAAATTCTTAATTGAAATTTGAGTTTATCAAATAGAAATTAGTTAAAGAAAATTGTGTCGGAGTTTTATGACTTTTACTCAGGCTAGTTGTATGATTTATTTGAACTAATCAACTGATTTATTGACTTTTCAATCTCATTGACTTGGTTGATATGATTTTTAAAATAATTAACTATCAAAACTCATCAAATTGGAGAGACTCTTATATTTAAAAGATATTAAATTCAAACTCATTTTAACTTAAAATTATATATATATATATATATATATATATATATATATTAATTATCTTATAGTATAAAATGGTTGTGAAGTGATTGAAAGAGTTTATGAAAATAGTTGATGACATCTATTCTATAAGTCATTTTCAATTTATTTAAATAAATTCTCCAAAGTAACTTGTAAAAATATCTTACAACTCAGGCAAAACAAATTTACTTTTCTTTTTCTTTTTTTTACAAAAGATAAATATTTACGTGAGCAATACTTATTCAATAAAAACTTATTTAAATAAACAGGTCTTCAATCCTTATAAAATAAAGACACAAAACAAATAAAAAGACAGACAAAAATAAAACGTAAATGTTATAGAAACAAAAAGGCTATTCAAACCATTAGTTTCTTTAACTCAATTGAGACCTCATATTTTAAACACAAAAGGACTAATTCTATTACTTATTTGTTTTTATGTTTGCAGAACTAATTTAGTGAAAATTTTAAGTTTTAAGGGATTAATTTAGTAACTAATTTTTGGATGACTAATGTGTTGATAAAAGAGCATGGTAACTTTCTCCTATTTACAGCCTTATAATTTTAACACTATTTTTTAATGTACAGAATAGGAAAAACTACCCCATCTCCTTAAAAAGGTATTTTTTTTTTTAAAAAAATCGTGCGCGAAAATAAAAAGTAGCCATTAAAATTTTCTAAACACTTAAAATTGCACATTTTCTCCTATCCTTTCTAATGTACAGAATCAAATTAATATATATATATATATATACAGAGAGAGAGGAGAGGATTTCTAGTAAACACAACCCAAAATAAAAAAAAATCTTCTTTATCTTCTTTTTATTTTTAAGCATGATATTAGTTCAAATTATTCACCAGTCAAAAATAATGACTGTGTTGGAAACTTGAAGTGTACACGATGTAGATATTCCTCTTCCAAAAATGTTAATTCTAGTCAAAGTTGTTTATTCCACTCCTCATTCTTATCCTTCATCTTTTTAATCTTATTAGTTCTAATAAATAACTCATTCTCAACCATTACACTAAGAAAAATGAAAATAAAATATAACTCTCTTGAAGTAATTTGATTATTTTATATATTTGGTTTCACACCACTTGTTAGAGTGAAAAAAAAAAACCCCTCCCTAAAACTCACAAGTTTAGAATTCTCAAAACAAATTCACAAGAATATGCAACAAATAATCCTAAAGATTCATATTACATATATATAGAGAGAGAAAGAGAGTGGGAGGGAGACCTCAAAGAGCACCTTTTTTTTATCTAATCAACCATCTTGATACCTGAAAGCTGTTTGGTTGAACTAAATGACTAAAGTATTTGAACATGGTGAGTCATTTAGCATGTAACTTGGACCTAATTTAGCAATCAAATGCTGGTGAAAGCCAAAAATTTATGAACTAAACGTAAATTTATTTCATTTAGCCTAAAACTATTTCTATGCCAAAACTTAAAGTGGCCAGATAAGTTCCAAATGTAAGCTTTCAGTACAAAAATGTCACTGTGAAGCCACTTGACTCCCTGAGTCGTTGCAAGCTTCTATTTTCAATACTTTCCTCTGCCGACCATAATCTGTTGACAACCTGAAACAACAAAATTCATAAGCATGAAACCCTTTTGGCAAATAAGTAGTATTCAACTTTTACACCTTAGAAAAGTTCATAATCATTCATTAGGTGATGTTAAAAGTTATATCCAACTCAATTACAACGTTAAAAATCAACACCAACATAATTTATGGCTATAGAAAATAGAAGCACAGCTAGTATCCATAATGAGGTAGTAAAGTTTGTTATTGCATTTTGTAGGGGCTGCAATATTGCAGTTTCTATATAGGTTTCAATGAAAACATGACTGGTAAAAAGGGAGTCATGATTACATACCCTAACTGCAAAGAAGTATCTGAATGATCATTATCCTCTGAAGCACAATTGAAAAGAGATTTTGAACCGTTCTTGGAAAAAGTCCTATCCAAAGAACTGAATTCAAGGAACGGTGTCTTTGTTTTATTTTGTATCTCCTCAAGCTGTTTACAGTTAAAATTAAAGACGAGTAAGAAGATAGAATGCTTCCAGATTTGAAAGGTCAATTTGAGATAATTTATAGTTTTGACTCTTCAGTCAGATTTGGTTCTTACCTGTTTGCGCAGAACTTCATTTTCCAGCACAGCTTTTTGCTCCTGCAGATACATTTGGAAAACTTGTTAATAATATAAACTATGAAAAGAAAGGTGTATTTGAAATTCTCTTCCATTGAGTATAGTCTATTGTTTTCTACACACATAAAGAAATAGTGACTTTGAACAAATGAACCTGTGAAATTTTTTCATATAAAGTTAGGCTTTGGTAGGGATACGGTTATCATAAATATTAGCTTTAACATCAAAACTATTAATGCATTTTTGCATGTATTAGATTTTAAATCTAGTTTTGTTGTGGAATGAAAATGAGATGAAAATTATAAGGAGAACCATGTACCTGTATCCTGGACCTCCTAAGCTGTTCTACAAGTACTTGTTCCTGAAACATTATAGTGTGAGGAATAAGATTAATCAAGCATATCCATATATTAGCAAGTCTTGACCTGAAGAACTGAATAAGTGGTTGAATTTAGTAACTGATACACAAGCCAGGAACTAAAAAATAATCAACCTATTTACAATCTAATTAGTCGTTTCGGTTTATGACACATAGCAGGCAACTATGAAAATCGTACAGTTGGAGTATGAAGCCAGATGTGCTATTTTTAATGTCATACAATCTAAACCATTTTTACTAAACATAAATACTCAAAAATGAAAAAGTAAATAAGAAATTCATGATAAATAGTAAGATATAGTTTACACTCACAGCCACTATCAATCTAGGACCAATAAGAACTTAGTAATGAAATCAACATTATTTAAAATGTTTTTTGAAGCTTATTATAATTTGATAGTGCTGCCATAACAAGCAAAAAACTGCTATTATGGCCATTATTTGAATCCATAGCAGCCAAAGGCCACTCTGCTAAGCTATAGTGCACTATTGACTACTATACATAATAAGGAAATGCATCACTGTGGTCAATTGACCTTAGAAGGATCAAACTCTTGTTTTTCAGTTGTTCAAATTAATGAGTTTTGTAATGTTTTCTCTTCCAGAAATTCAAAGGTTATCCTTTTAATATCAAAATGCTTGAATGTGCTCTACAACAATGTCTGAATATGGTCATATTAACATGCATGGAATAGCATCGAGAAAATCTTCTAAGGATAAGGAAATTACAAATCAAAATAACCAATTACACCACTGTTGGTATTTGATCTCAGTACCTTTTTGTCTTTGACAGCTAGTATCCCTTCACTCAGTTTATTTTCTAGGTGCTGCAGTTCTTTAAGGCTCAACCCATCAAGCTCCTTACCCATCATATTTCTACACAATTTGAGAATGTTATCAGAAAAAAAATCTGGACTCAATTCTGATGAAAAATAAGCAACAAGATAGATATAAAATACAGTGAGGTAATATCATTATTAGGTCATTTCATTGAGGTATTTCACTACTGATTGTATCAGTCAGTTGCAATAGCATTGCTGATTACATATATAAAGTGTCAGTGAAACTTACAAGTACGCCAATCGAAGCTTTGTTATTTCATCCTTCAAAAGGTTAGCATCAGGCTCCATAACAATAACCTATTTAAAAGTATGAAAAATAATGCTTCAAACTATATACTGTGAAAAATGAACTTAAAAGGGTTAGGGGTTTATTAAAAAAGGTGTGATATTTTAAGATATTAGAGGTATCAAATACATCTTTTGGGGGCACATCAATAGGTTGCTCTGCAGAATCCAATTCCGTGCCTTTGCTATACCTTGAAAGGGTATGCTCCATGCTGCATAAATGAAATAAAATCCATTTAATCATTCGAAAATATAAGCCTCTGATGGATCATATAAACAGTTACAAGAAAAGTAAGAGCGTTTGAAAGTTGCTGAAAAGCCAGCATGAGCTTGGACTTGCAAATTAACATTAAATTTGATGGAACAAAATCTTCTATCACAATCCTGTACTTGAATTTAAAAAATGACATCTAAGTTAAAAGATAGGTTTTATTGTTCCCATATTTAGTTCAGCTAAATTTTGGAGAAATAATTACTTATTTTTAGAATACTCTCAGGAAGCTCTCTAAATAAGTTAGTCTAAACATGGCTAATTGTCAATAACTGATTAAGAAGGCAGAATTAGGGACTGCAAAAGAAAGCAACAGAAAATGCAGACCCTAATGTGATGGTTACTACTATAGATTTCTTTTGGCAGCAGGAATCTAGAATAGCACAAGATGAGATTCTTCAACTCATCAAAGCAGATACATGTGCACAGTTCATTTTCAGTATTTGCTTCTTCATTGATCCTATAGACACAAAATGCATGTAGAATGTAATTCTATCTCTACCCCAAACAATCTCTTTTTCTGTCATTGCAGAGCTAATTTTCTTTAATAAGGTTTTTTTAATTAATCTCACCATTCACATCTTCCACAAAAGATAATTCATCAGAACCACACCTCTATCTTAAACCTTACAGAAATCCAAATTCAAACATTAGTGTGATGTCCACATTTTTTTTTCTCTTAACAAAAACCATGGTTCTCCAAAATAAAGAACAGAAAATCTGTTTACTTGGTCCACAAGTATCACCATCCCCAAACAACTTTCTTAAAAAAACAAAAATAAAATAATTATCTAGCAAGACTACCTCATATCCTAAAAACAAACAAAATCCTCAAAAGAACCATTGTTGTAGGTGAAAGGTTTCAAATTTCAAGAAAAGGCTTGAAAGGGGTGAAGCAAGCAAGCACCTTGTGTTTGAAAACTCATAAAGCTTGCCAGTGCTAGAGAATATGATGACAGCAACCTCAGCATCACATAGAACAGACAATTCTCTGGCCTTCTTCAGCAACCCATTTCTCCTCTTGGAAAAGGTAACCTGTCTGCTGTTCAAATTCTCAATTTTCTTAATCTCAATCTTCCCCCTCCCCATGCCTTTTCCTCTTCCTCTCACAAAGCTCCTTCCTTTATTATCCTTCCTCACCAAACACTGAACCCACCAGCATTCAGAATAAGAGGGGAAAGATGGGCATGAAAAGAAGGACCCCAAAAGAGGTTCTTTATTTATATGCAATACACAGCACACACAAAATAAAAAAGCACAACTATTTTGTTGTTGGAGGGGATTGGGATTTTGCAGAGACCTCCAAAGATGGAAAGAGTGACCAAAATTAGAATCTTGAGATAAAAGTGACAGATGGATTACTATGTGTGGCAATGATCCTAATATGGGATACTATTTGCTTGGGGAGTAGGTAATCGCCACTTCTAGGGACTTTTTCCTCATACAATGTTACTTTATGTTTGGATGGTACTAGGAATTCCAACCATCTTCATGATGTTTCTTTTCATCTAAATAAATAACTTTTTTAACGATAATATTTCTCTCCCTTCAAAAAACAACAATAATATTTTTTTCCTAACTATTCTGAACCAAAATAGGGGTTAGGTAAAATCTATTCTAAGGTGGGAATCCCAGATTTGATTTTTTAATTTTGTTTTGATTTAAATTTCTAATTTTGAGAAAATATAGCAGTATTTAGTATTTTTATGAGATTTTATATAAAGATTTGATTTTAAGAAAAGTGATTTATAAAAATATATTACTCATTCAATTAAGTACTGAAACAAGATTAGAAAGGAGTGTAGGCAAGTTTTAGAATAGCATTGATTAAAATAAACTTTCCTTTATTTGTTCTTAAGGTATTTAAGGATGCATATTGAGTTATAGACTTTGTTCAAGTATTAAAATATATCTAAGTTGCCATATTTCAGTTTACTTTATTGGTAATTTAAGCAATTATGATTTCTTTCTTAAATTTAAAAAGTAGTGTCAGAAGTAGAATACATGATCATATTTGACATTGACTAGTGCTCTTGTTATTCTATTACTGGTCAGAATACATCACAGCTTTATTTTCCATCATTGCTAATTAAGGAAGTTTTCTGCTTGAAGAGTGTTTTTCCTAAAAGAAGGATATTTGTGGATCATAAATCATATTCTTCTAGATTTTAAAATTGATTATGAAAAACAGTTTATTTCCAATATTCAACATCTTTAATTTAAATTATAATTTTATGTTGTGGAAGAGATAAAGATTATAGTTGGAGACTATTCATTCAATAAGTTTTTAAGACGTTAAAGGTGAGTTATTAATGAGGAAGCCGTTATATTTTGAACTTTTATGTGATGTGGGGTTCATATATTTTTGAATATTTGGTATTTCAGGTAGTTTTTTAATATTTATATCAATAAAATTGAAAGGCTTACATACATTTTAGTTTTACGAGATGAACAAATTTTATTTTAATAAATAATAATTTATATTAAAAATTATAAAATTATTGTTTTATCTTATTTTTATGATTATGTGAACTAATTAATTATTCTTGTACAGAAAGTAACTAATTACTTGTGTGTTTAACAAAAAAAAAGTTATGTGAAAATCTTAGTTTACAGATTTCATATCCTGTTATGATATTTTTAAAAATATTTCTAAATTTATATAGAGCTATATATATATATATAACATCACAAAATTTTTAAAAAAATGGAGAACTGCATTTTTGATATTTTTATAAGGTTAATTAATAAGTTTTAATGCAAATTATTTATAGAATCAATAGAACTTGTTCAGATATAATTTATTAATATTCTATCATTAAAATTGACTTGGCTATATTGGGATTATTAGACTAGTTTGGTGTGCTGCTAAACAATGTCTTTTTTTTTTTTTTCACTTTACTTATTTAAGTAAATTTACTCAAAGAAATTCATAATAAATAAAATCCAATTTCTTACATTAATTAAGGAAGTCAAGTCCTGAAACAATAATTTTTGTAAAAGTATTTTGTTTTAAAATGAGTTATTTATTCATAAAAATAAGATATATATATCTTAGAAATAGTTGTTAAATAAAAATTTGATTTTTTTTATAGTGATAATAAAGTGATAAACGAGTGAATGAGAAATAGTGCAATTCATAGTTTTCCTTTGGATTTGGGTTTGATTTGTGTCTCTTTGTACTTTGTTTTTTAAGCCCAATTTTTAATCATTTACACGTTTAAATATGTCTTTTATGTGTATTTCTGTGTGTAATATGTTTTTTATGTGTATTTCGATACGTTTTTATTCCTGCAGAAACATTCGATAAACTTATATTATTTTACACCTTTGTTAACTATTTTTTAGTTTTTATACATAATTATAATTAGTTTGTAACTAAAAATAAAAAAATATCAATGAATATAATAAAAAATGAAAAATATTTCAAATTAAAATAAATATATGTTTTAGGACCAACTTAATATAAGTAATATATTAGTAATATATTTTATTTAATGTAAATGACATAATTATATATTTTTTTGAATAAGTAATTTAGTTTAAAAATTGATTTACGTTAAAAATTATTATTATTTACTTCAACGTTTATAAATTATTTCTATATATTCATCTTGATATAATAATTTTAGAAGACCATAAATTATTTATTGTTGATATAATATAAATAGGTATTTTATTTCTAAAGATAAAAGTAATAAAATATATTTTATAATTTGAGTTTTTAATTATAATATATTACATATTTTAAAACTAATATAAAATAATTATTCATAATATATTAATTTATTTTATCATCAAACATTTTTTTGCTAATAAAATAATAAATATATAATTCTAATATAAAATTATATATGATAACTTTCTTTTATATATAAAAATTAATGATTATTAAAAAATATAAAATATATTATTCATAAAGATAAAAAAATGTATGTAATTATCTTACTTCTCAAATATTAAATATCTAACTTAACAGAATTATACACCTAAAAATAATTTAATTGTTTTAATTAATGCTTTTTATTTTTTTTTTACTAAATTAATTGTAGTTTATAATAAGAATTATAAAATATTAATACAATGTCACAAATTTAGTAAGAGAAACTAAAATAAGATAGGATTACAAGGTCTTAAAAACACATTCAAGCTAATTCTTTTATATTAGTTTTAAGATTTAATTATGATACAAGTCCTAATAATATATCAATTTTATTATTTTTGTATTTTAAAACCTTTTTATCATTTCAGTTTTTAAATTTCAAATCTTAGCTAGAGAAATTAAAAGTTCAAAATTTGAGAAACCAAAATAACAAAAATAAAGAGGGAAATATGGATATATTATAGAGATATCAAAAATTTTAAGTCAAGACAAAACCTTTGAATTCTTCAAATTGAGTTGTTGACTTTGTTGAAGAAATAACTCTTCTGATATAATAATTGAACCATAGAAGGAGGGTTAAGTCAAGGGTGTTGTAACAGTCAAAAGTAAGAGTATAAATTAAAAATACATATAAGAAGGATTAAGTTTCAAGATGTCATTCAATGGTATTATGTAGCCTATTGAGAATTGTTACCATAAAATAATACAGAATTTGTTATCACCTACATCAAAGGAGGAGAAATATCCAAGTTGTTGTTTTGTTTATTTCGTTAATACTAATTATTTTCATAATAATCCAAGCAACATCTGGGTATCTCAAGTAGAGGATAGGTATACAAGTCTCATTGCAATAAATTGGATTATCCGGGTGGATATATTTGAAGTTATTTCCTCATTTTTGTTTGGATGTGGAGTAAAAAGTTGATAAAGGGCCAAAATTCAATTTCATCCCTTAATTTTTAATTTGTTCAATTTATTGAATGTGATTCCAATTTGTTTAAAACGATTCAATTATTGAAGACATTTTTGTTAAAGTCGGTAATGAGTGAGCCTAAACGAATACACTGAGACATGGTATATATATATATATATATGTATATGTAACATTTGTAGGCATTTACTGACCTGGATTTTTCATTATCATTGAAGAAGCATGAATTTAGGGTTTAGGAAAAGAATATGACGTAGGAAAAGAATGCACTGAATGTACAGATAGATTCATCAATAGAAGAACGATAACACATCACGCATTACTCACATAAGAACTGCTATCACCCCTACTCTCTTTTAAGCTGCCCTCACGAAGACCATAATTGTTTTCATCTTCGAATCTTCGAGAAAAGTAAAGGGGTATAGGTTCATTCTATTCAAGGACTGCTTTCATATTTGAGATCTTGTGAAAATCCGATTTTTAAGCTAATAATTTTATTCATACTTAAAAAGGTAAAAACTAGTTATTCACCCATCTTTAGAACTTAGGATTCTCTTTATAAAAATATCAAAATCCATTTTAGCATAAAAATAAAGGTAAAAAAAAAAAAAACAGATGTTCGAGGTAAACACCAAATAGATCAACAAAATCTAAGATTAAAATGGAAGTGATGTGAGCCCATGTGAAGATTTGACGAAAAAATAAGAGATAGAAAATGTTTAAGCAAAGGGAGAAGGGAGTAGCACCTAGTAGGGTTCTTGGCTTTTATGAATGGAAAAGATGACATACTTAACTGCATAAAAGGGCCAAAACTCACTCCAGCAATTCTGTCACTGTACAGGTATTTCAATTGAAATTTCATGTGTATGATTCTGTGTCAAGTGATCACAAAGTCAAAACAATCTTAAAAAAAGTGTTAGAAGTGTTTCAAATGAAATTTCATGTGTATCATTCTGTGTCAAGTCATCACTCACATTAAGTCATTCTAAAAAAAGTTGAAACCAAATTGATCAAATTAAAAAAAAAAGAAAAAATTGATTTATCACCCTTTATATCAGGACAAAAAATTAAACCTATAGTTTTTCATTTGCAAAAATAGAACTGGTCTATTTTTGTGAACCGAATTAAAACCATTTGACAAACAAGTTAAGTTTGAGCTATAAAACAGATTAAGATTGAATAAAAGAACAAAACAATATGAAAAAGTAAAATCTCGGACGAATGCTAAATGTTCAGAACAATAATTTGGTTTCCTAAGTTCGAAACTATGATTGCATCTATGATAAGGGCCGTCATCAGACAATCCCTTGTTATATGAAAAACTTCAGAAACCTGGCGAGTGTTGAAGCTAATCGAGAACTACCATATATTCACATGAATATGACATATGTTTGGTTTGATAACAGCGTTAAAAGAAAGGGAACAACCATATCTCAGTGTCAACTGTTAACTCTTACCCCAGATTTCGAAGTCAGAGCAGTGTGGAAATGGAGACTTGCACAGTTAGGGAAGACAGATAGCAATGGATGCACGATCTGCCTCTGTAAAATGCATATGCATATAGAGCTCAGAGTTTCTTCAGCTTCTTCAAGACTTTGACGCTCATGCATCCAGAATTCAGACTTTAGAGACGGAATTGCAGGATAGTGAGTCATTGGCTTCTTTCGATAGGACTGTTTCGACAAATTTCTTCATAAACATTAATAAGACAAATATACGAATGAAATAAACTTCTTCATAAGCTAAAATTACTTTATATACAAATTAAAAAAAAATAAGTTACATTAGAAAATTCTATAAATTAATTTATGCATAATTTTAGCCTACTAAAAAACTCATTCAATTTTTTTCTTATTATTATTTTTCTCTCTCTCCTAGAAGTGTTTAAAGAGAAATTTGTCAGATCATTCCACAAATCCATTTCATCATTTTTATCTTCTTTTTCCCCTTCCAACTGTAGCATATGAACAGAATCCTGCCTAGTCACCATTTTATTTTCAAAAACCAGCCAAATGACACTAAGTGGAACTGGTTCTTGTTCTTAAACAATCTATCATGCCGACTCTACTCAAACCAGTTACTTGTTCAATTCACCATTTAAATTAGCTAACCTGGTCCGAGTTTTATAACAATGCACGTGTGTATATTCTTATAGTCATCAAATGAATAAGTTTCTCCAATTTCAACAACCAACAACTCATATCACATATAAAGGGTCGTAACTTGTCGTGATTTCATACACTGAAATTGTTCATCGAACAATTTAAGCAATACCGTTGAAAGGCCAAGAACAACTAGAGACTCATCGGGCAAATGAACGTGAACAGCTAGGCAATCTTGAAGGCTAAAACCTAAATTGATTTCTGCATCTATTATAGAGATAAAACGAGCATGATTCAACTACTCTAAACAGATTAGAAAAGTTAAAGTACCACTCACTCATTGGTTGCCGAGAACAAACCATCATCAAATCCTTTGCGCGACATAGTTGATCAATACTAAAATGATGTCCCGAAGAAGACAAAATCTGACTTTATGAAGATCCCAGACCCAATTGTCACTGATAAAATAATCAAAGATGAGATTAACATAATCTTTTACCAAAGGATTGGATCATATAACTGGTATTGCCAACAAGAACCTCCAAAAGAGCATTTTTAACTGTCAACTTGATCAATACAATGAAAAGTTCCATTCGAAAAATAATTATTATAACAAAACTTATGTGCAAGTGTAGCATCTCTTCCGCTATTAAATTCAAAAGTGCACAATAACAACAACGCAAGATAAAAACCCTAACCCTAGACGTAACCGCACAACACAAGAAAGCAATTAAAGTAAAGAAAGTCTCAATCGAGGTCCTTGACTATCTTAATCCCCATGCTACTAGCGGTTCCGATGATGGACTTGGAAATGGATTCCAGCGGCATGTTCTGGAGGTACGGGTCTGATTGCTTCACCTTCGCTATCTCGTACACGTGCCGAACAGACAGCGTGGACGCGGTCACGTGACCGGGGCGGCCGCTGCCGGACTCCACCCCAGCGGCCTTCTTCAGGTACCACGACACCGACGGCGACTTCACGGTGAACTCGAACGTGTTGTCCTTGTACGCCGTTATCGTCACGGCCATGGGAGTTTCAGGCTTGTACTTCTGAGTGCGCGCGTTGAAGTCCTTGCAGAACGCCATCAGGTTCAGCCGGTACTGACCCAGTGCCGGCCCCACTGGAGGAGCCGGCCGAGCCCCGCCGGCGGGCACCGTTAACCGGATCGTCGCCGCCACTGCCTTCGCGGCGCTCATAGTAGTCTGTTGCGGTGGTGATTCGGATTTTTTAGGAAATGTGAGGGTAGTTGCTGAAATGAGGTCATAAACGTCGTCACATGGGCCGGGCCCAACTCCGTTCATGGACTCGGTCCAAAATGAAAAGGTACTAATTTTTGTGGATCTCCGCTTCTTCATGCACCTCCAAATTTTCTTGAGGCACCTCCAAAACTTGAAGAAAATACCAACTTTGTCTTTAAGAAAATTATAATTTTGTCCTTCGTAAAGAAATGGTAAAACAGTTAAATTGTGAAAATGGGAGATGAGGAGTCGACGGACGGTGATGCTTCAAGGTGATGAAGTGCCTAATTGGTGTCCTTCTGCGGTAGTGTGCATCGGCGGGAGCGGAAGAATGTAGTGTGCATCGGCGGGAGCGGAAGAATGGGAGTGTGACAGCACGGTGGAGCAGCAGTGACATAACATCTTGTGAGATAAGTGCATTTAAAATGAATACGTAATTCCGCAACTCATTTAGAGGTACAAAAATGAGGTGTGGAACGTCGTTCCACAACTCTCCTTCGGATTCGAAGAATAGTTACGGAACGTGTCGTTCCACAACTCATTTGTGCACCTCCAAACGAGTTACGGAATGACGTGTTTCGCAATTCATTTCGTCACCTCTAGATGAGTAGTGAAACAACATGTTTCACAACTCATTTCGTTCGAAAAGAAACTCATCCTTAAATTGCAAACCCAACAAAATCTCGCTAAATATTCTATAAATATTTCAAATGCATACCTCAAATGCTTGTCCAGTGTGGTGTTATTAAAAGATGACGAAATGAATATGAGAAAAATAAAGTACAAAATAAAATGATGAGATCCTTGAATTGCAGCAGTGGAAGACGAAAATAACAGTTATGAAAAAAAGAATATATTATGAAATTTTAAAGTGAAAGATATAATAGTCTTCTAAATACTATATTAATGATATTTTTTTTAGAGGTGCTCTCATAAGTGTTTGGAAATGCAAGAAAAAGCACTCATTTTTGTGTTAGATATTTTTTAAAACTTTCGTACTTTCTTCTTACATCTCTATACAGATTGAAACATATATTATATATAATTTAGAATATAATTTTATATTTGAAAATGTATTTTAGGTATAGAATTTGTAATATTTTTTGTATTATATAATCTGAAATATGTTCTTGGACGTAAAATTTAAGAAAATATTTTAAATTATATAATCTAGAAATTCATTTTAAATTATGTAATTTAAAATTCTAAAAATATATTTTTAATGATGTAATCTATAAGACATTTTAGATTATCGAATATGAAAAAAACATTTAAAATTATAGGATCTAGGAATATATTCTAAAGCACAAATTTAGAAGATAAAAATGTATTCTAAATTATATTAGTCAAAAATATTTCAAATAATATAATCTAAAGTATATTTTAAATTGTGTAATGTAAATTTCATAATTCAAAATTGTAAAACATAAACATTTGAGATATTTTCAATACATTCATGGACGTGGAGGAATGGAGGAATAAATCATTACAAAAAGTAATTGTCATTTTTTGTTTTTTAGTTGTTTGCTCATAGCAGTATGATGCCAATAAGTAGTCATTTTAATCCCTCCAAAAAAATAGGTGTTTTCTGTTATTAATGTCGTCAACTTAATATCTGATATTAAAAACTATTTGAACTAGATGTATACTTGTAAAATGTACTATAATTTTAAAAATGGTGAGAAATTAAATAATAATAACGATTTTGCTGGCCTGTGCACCAAATTACAGAGTTAGACTCTAAATGCTTTTTTTAATAAATTAGAATTAAACAAATTATATTTTCATTATAATTAATGTTGATTTTAATTTATGATGTCTATCTCATAAAAAAGTCATTTTCTTGTTACTAGCCAAAATACTTCAGGATATGTATTTAGATATTTATTGTGTTAAAAAGTATATGATTTTATTACTTTTATGAGTAGTTAATATTGAGAAATAAAATTATTCAATTAAAAAATTGAACCAAGAAAATTACTTAATGGTGTATACTCTTTATATAATACTTTATATAATAGTAAAGATATTTTTTTTCCTTATATTCTTCACCACTTCATTTATCTCATAACTAACTATTTTTTCTTCTTCTTTTTTACATTTCCTTTAAAAAAACAATATTTTTTAAAAATTATTAATAACTTAAATTTTTTGAATAGACAGTTCTCCGTGACTTTTTTATTTAACATTATTTAAAAAGTCTAAAAAAATAACATTCCATTAAAAAGTAAAATTCTATTATATTGATTTTGATGTAAACTTCATGCAATAAAAAAAAATCTTAAAATATCAACTTTAATAAAAACCAAACTTAAAAAAGTATTATATTAACATTATTTAAAAAATAAAGTTATGATGAAATATTTTATCAATATTTTAATAATTTATAACATTTTAAAAATATTATATATATATATATATATATATATATATATATATATATATATATATATATATATATATA
>Ga0099824_1002931_pt1 | contig 24990 bp, 8 predicted proteins | sample SiratrowhiteBW_FD_76837 | JGI IMG/M metagenome (GOLD analysis project Ga0099824, IMG submission 76837) | Root nodule microbial communities of legume samples collected from California, USA - Siratro white BW | ecosystem: Host-associated > Plants > Roots > Nodule | place: USA: California...
AAAAAAAAATAAAAAAAAAAAATATATATATATATATATATATATATATATATATATATATATATATATATATATATATATATAAATGAAATGACTATCTTCGGGGTATTTATTAAGAAATTATGAGTAGAGTTGTTTTAACTAATGTGTAAATTTAACTTAATTGCAATATAAAATGTTTACTTATGTAAAATTACATGACACCATTTTATCTGTGTCATCTTTGATTAAATTATGATAATATTAAGAATTTGATTGATTTAATTTTTTCCTATTATTTATTAAGAAATAGTTTTACTTGTCAAGATTTTCGGAGTTGCGAGACATTCAAATAATTACTTTTATAGTATTAAAATTATTATTTTCACATTTTTAACAACAATATTTCACACTAAATATTAAACTATTTTAGAAATTTACGAGTGTTTCAGAATAAATACATCGGAATATTAAAAATTAATTTTAAATTATATATTCTGAAAGAAAAAAAATCAAATTTTGTTTCATATATTTTATTATAATGCCTTTGAAATATGTAATTCTGAATATATTATGGATAGTTTTCTTAGAAAGTATAAGAATTTTAAAAGTTATGTTTATCATTTTCCTTAATATAGAGGAGGTGCAAAGATAATGTGGAGCTGCAAAACGTAATCCCAAACAGTCCAGACACAATTTGATTTTTTTTTTTTTAATTTATAGGTAAGTGATTAAGGAATATTTCTTCCTTCGTCTCCTAATTTTCGTCCTGCACTCCAATACATATGAAATTTTCCATTTTATATTTTTCAAATTATGCTGTTAAAAAATTACTTCTAACTTATATAATTTAGAAGTTACTTTTCATATATTTGAAAAATATTTATTTATTTAAAATAGTTTTCAAATTATAAATTCAGAAATAAATTTTGATTTTCTGATTATATAATTTGAAAATTAATTTTAATTTTTAAATTTCGCAATCTTATTTCAAAGTATAAGATAAATTCTGTATTGTACAATCTCGTTTTTAAGCAAAACAAAATGACTTCTAAATGATATAATACGTAAATTAAAAATGAATTTAAATTATATAATAAAAAAATTATTTACACAATTTAAGAAAAATTAACTTTCAAATTTCACAAAAAAAGTTAAAATAAAAGTTTTACTGAAAATTTAAATATTCATTGAGTGCAGGACAAAAATATGGAGGTGGAGGAAGAAGAAATGTCCTGAGTTCGAAAGACTCTAAAAGTCCTACTACTTGTAACCCCTCATCCTAATCACACGCCCCAAATTGAGAGCATTTGCCACTGTATCATTTAGGCCCAAATGGTTCTTATCGATAACTTGTGCAAGCAAGATTGTGATATTGCAATATCACAAATCAAACAAAATAAAAGCTAACGTATACCCTTGGCACAAACAAACAAAATCACATTAATCATCTTAACCTCACCCAAACAATATGAATCCGACTCTAAAATTTAAGATCACATTTGTAACTATACAAAAAGTGATACTACTATTTGAACGTTCTATTTTACGTAATATTAATACGAATTATTTATCTCTCAGAGTATTATTTAAACTTGTATTTGGATAAAATAATTTCAAAAATTCAAAAAAATTAACACACGTTAATTTAAATTGATTTCGTTTTATATAATTTCATTCTCAAATACTTTATTTAGATAAATCAATTCTAATTTATTAAATTTTATTTTTCTTCTTTGTATATAATATTTCAATAACCATTAAATATAAAACAAAATATTTTGATATTAAATACTATTTAATAAATAAAAATATTAATTGATGATATTTTTTGTTGATATTAGGTGAGTTTATATTTTGATAAAATTTTATTAATTCTTTTTAATTAACACTGGGAGGAAAATGTTTTTTCTACGTTGGCAATTCTTTTTATCAAATGACCGACCAATGTCATAAAAAAGTCTCTTAATTGATACTGGTTAAAATAATGACGACCAACGTTGATAGAAAATTTCACCAAACAAATTTAGAAAAAAAAAAATTGTTCAATTATTGAAAAATAACAATGATGTTTAGGGATGACAACAAAATGTAACAAATATGTGTTTGACTATATCTCTCTCAATCTTTGAAGTAAAAAATTATATTAATAAAGTATGAAATTTGTGTCTCATTCTCATTCTATTAAGTATGAAATTTGTGTCTCATTATATTGAGTATGAAATTTAAGTGATAGTATTATCTTTTTGTGACTTTTGAGGGACAAAGATATTTGCTAGAGCAATATTAATTTGTTGATGAGAGGACTATTTATGGATGTGGATAACTTCTCATGTATAGTCTAAATGAAATTCAAATTCAAATAGTACCTAAATATAATGTATGTGTCGCTTGCAAGATTTTAGGAAATCAAGTGTAAGTTTAGTCCCGCATTGAGTAAAAATGAATAAGTTGAGCAACATATAAAAAAAAAATACCCACAAACCTAATGTCTTAAGATTTTGGCTTGAAAGTGGTGTCATTTTCTTGTGTAAGTCTGACTCATGTCTCATTGTGTATGGATCCCCCTGGTGTATCTCCCTCGAATCTGTAGGCAAGCATGTTCCATTATGATGGTGGTACTTTAAAGGATCCTTTCTAAGGTACCAATGTGGAACAAACTCACACACAAACTCACACTTGAAGAAGAGATTTTAGGTATCCAAGTGTGAGTCTAAGTCTCACATTGAATTAAAATGAGAAAGTTGAGTAACATATAAGAAAGAAGACCAGCAAACCTATTGCCTTAAGGTTTTGGTTGAAGATGACCTCAATCCCTTGTGCGACTTTGGCTCAGTTTTCATTGTTGTGAGATATCCCTGGTGTTTCCTCCCTCGATTTTTCCAACAAGTGGTATTAGAGTTGAAAGTCTTCCTAACGAATTTTCAAGCAAGCGTACCAATGTGGGAGAGACTCGTATTAATCCTTAAGGTTTTGGGTTGAAGGTAGTGTCATTTCCTTATATAGATTTGACTTATCTCTCATTGTATTTGTAAGGCAAACTTCAAGTAATTTACATAATTTACAAAACCGACTTTAAAGTAACTTGTTAGGCAAAAGGCTATAAAAACACTGATGTATAGCTTCGTTGCAGAGACTGGGCAAATTTAATGAAAGAAAAAAAATCGTGTTAATAACTTTTGTCAAAAAATTTAGGCCATGATACGAGGGAAAAAAGAAAAGTTAGGAAAATTTTGGATTAAAAAAACTAAGATAATAAGAACAAGAGAGGGAAGATTTCAAATGCTAAAAATTGTATAGAAGGAAATGATTACAAATTTATTCAATTTAGTTATAATTTTTATAACAAAATAACATTCCTTTTTGAGACCTCTATAAGCTACATGCACTAAAAGAGGTTATCATAGTCCTAGTTAAAAAACTTCTATTAAAATATAAAACTTTAGTAGTTTAAGAATATATCCAACATATTGACAGAGTAGTAATGATTAATAAATTGAAGTTGTGTTCAATTTGAATTGGCTTGCAAGAATAATAAATTGAAGAATGTTGTTGTGTTGATCAAGATATAAGACACGGCGAAAGCAATCTTAAAGTGAGAGATGGTTGGATATGATCAACAATCTTACATTGTTATAGTTTTAGAGAAATAAGGAAAATATAACACCCAAAAATTTACTAACATAATCATTCAATATTTGATTCTCTAACATGTATTAATATAGATTAAAGTATTTCAGAACATATCTAAACATTAATATATTTACATTTATCCCATAAATGAAACCAAATAAGGTTATAATCCAAACATTTAACATATTTTGAAGATTGTAGTAAATAATCACAATCCCTTTGGAAGGAAATATCTAGAATATTAACTATAAGAAAAAAATAAAAAAGTGAAGAATAAGAGTTAATCATATATACATATGTTGAAGTATCATAGGCAAGCCAAAATTTGGAAAACTGACCCAACTAAACTTCTTCTATGTTAAATCACCGATCATACCAACCTAAGAGTCAACTTGTCGCCGTTAAACTCAAGACAAAATGAGAAATATAAAGAAAAATGAAAAACTAAAATCATCAAATGTCAATACCTTCAACAATAGGTTGGCTCTAAATGCCTCTGAAAATGAAGAAAAACAAATGTTCAACAAGAGTCAGGATTTGATATTAGAAAAGTAGTGCAAGATTATGCTTTTGATTTCGAAATCAATGAAATTTTCTACATACTGGAAAAACATTCAAGATTTTGCTTTTGATTTCAAAATCAAGGAACATGTTTGATACTGGGAAGAAGAGAAGCTTGCTCAAGAACGTGAGTGTAGTGCTTATTTTGAAACATTAAGACTTATAAATGTTTTGTAACATCGTTTTAATTTTACCTATAATTTTTTTAATATTACCCATTGCTCTTTATTTTCCCATCGAATCCATCTTTATTTGTGATAATGGTTTTTCTCAACTAGCTTCCTTACTTTTTCTTTCTTTTTGTCTCTAGTAATATATTACCTACAGACATGTTAGTGGGTTAATAAAAATTTCATGGATAATTATTCCTGAGAAATTTAACTTTTTCTTATATGTTAGGTTCATATCTTAAAAAAAAATAACAGTTAAATCATAAATATAAAAAGAAATTGTTTTAAAGAAATAATAATTTTTATAAAATAAAGTTTGAATTATTAACTTTTCTTTTTATAAACTTTTAAAGTTCAATTATATTTTTCTTTTAAATCCATTTTTGGTCTTTTTAAATTTGAAATATATTACTTTTAGTCCTTCAAGTTATAAGAATTAGAGGATTAAAACTGAACAATTTTTTTTAGAAAGACTAAAATTAAAATATGCATATGTATATCTTAGAGGGACAAAAACATATTTTATACTTACCTTTTTAACTCCCATGCTTATGTTTTAAGTAAATTTGTAGGCAATTAATATCAGTGCATATATAGAATTCAATAATGGGTCATCAGTCGAATGTTAATACTGATAGAGGCTTGGTAAATGGGAATAAACCATACCTTTGAAGTTGGCGTTCTCGCTTCTTGATAATGTTAGATGCCATACATTGGCTTCTTCTAAATAAACAAGAACCTAATGAATTTTCTTTTATCTTAGTTCTTTGGAAGGATGTCAAAAATGGTTAATTTAGTAATCCTAGCATTGTTGGATATTGTTATTGTTGATGCTCACGAATAATGCAGTTTTACCCATCATTTGCAATTAACTTATTTTTTTATTTTTTTTTTCTAATGTCCGTTGTCCATGTATTGATTGTGATCATTGAGCTTATCCGTTAGAGGTTGAAGACTTTATCTGTAAGATTTTCATTTCTATTTTATCCTCTCATTTTTTGTTGAGCACCTTTGTTATGCGACACCCACTTCTTGCTAGTGTTTTTTTGGGCTACCAAATCATGACAACTCTAGGTGGTTCTAGATCCACATTTCAGAGGATGAATGATATGTTTAAACTTTGACTTATAATTTAATGTTTATTATATGTTTTTTTTACAGTAATGATATTTAATTTAATTTTCAAGAGAAATATAAGTAATAGTCAGAAACAAGTTCAACAACATTTGATAAGGGAAGGCTAATTTTTGCAAAACTTTTTTGTTGCCTCCACTGATAACAATGAAATATATTTTAATGTTGTTGAAGGTAGAAATAAAAAAGGAATGTGTGTGGACTTGGTGCATTGAGCAAAAGGTTTTATTCTTCTACAAGTGTTGACTCTACTACAAGTCAACCTTCAATAGTCTATCAAATAGAAGAAATGTGTGAGACTATTTAAAAGTTAAATGTTTAACTTAAGGCAAAGCATATCAAGGAGCGAACACTTTAAGAAAAGTTGGAGTGAGTGATGACAAATCAGGAGCAGATGAAAATCATCTTCCAACACATTCAAGTGAATAATTTGATGTAAGGTCCTTCAAATCCTATTCCCAATGAACATCACAAAGAAGACCACATTAGAGATGAAAGTGCAAATAAGAATTAGCTACATGATGACTTTTATAATACATTGGACTCTTTTTAATTTGCTTACAATACTTTCCATTATGTAATAAGTTTACACTACTGCTTTCTATATTTTCTATATTATGTATTGAAGTCCATTATTGTTTAGCATGATTAAAAGTTGAGTATTTATAAGCAGGTCTGAAAATTATTTATAAACAAACTAAAATAATATGTAAAAGTAGGTGATATTTAGCCACCAAAATTTCTTTAATTTTAGCCACCGAAATTTCTTTCAATTTAGCCACTGATTTGGCCATCGAAATTTAATTCATTTTAGCTCCTGAATTAGCTACTAATAATTATTTCATTTTAGCAACCATTTTAGTTACCGACTTTTATTCCATTTTAGCCACCAATTTAGCATCCAATATTTTATAAGTTTTCGGTGACTAAATTGGTCTCTAAGAAATATCGGAACCAAGCATTTAGTTACCTATTTTGTGACTACATATTCGGTTGCTAAATTACAACCATCCAAACATCGATCACTAAGTATTTAGCGATTAAAAATTTTACCACTATTCATTTTCGATTGTTATTTTGGTGACTATCGTGTTTAGTGATCGATTTTTATCATTTAACGACAAATTTTGGTGGTTGTTAATAACTTTTTTGTAATGTTAAAATATTAAGACTTTATCTACCTTTTACTCTTTGACAAATTAACTAGTTTAAAAAAAAATAGAAAAGGAACAATTAGCAAATGAATAGAAAAAGAAATGAGAGTAAAAACAATATTTATACGTTCTCATAAAAATGTTATTCATTTACTCTTGTAAATAAATCAATTTCAACAAGGGAAAAATAAAGACAGAACATTAATCACAGAAAAATATGTTTACAAATTTTCTCTTTCAATAAAAAATTTTAACAGTTTGAAAAGGTACCCATAATTGATTGATATTGGTTTTATCAACTTTTTCGTGACTTATTTTAAAAAATATATTATAGAAAACTTTTTATCAACTTTTTCGTGACTTATTTTTTGAGCTTTTCCATAAGTTATATATATATATATATATAGATTTTCAGGACTGTTAGTGGTGAGAAATTTTAGACATATTGCACGATAATTTTGATGGTCTATCTTATTTTTAAGATATTATAATTAATAATTAAGTATATGTTATTTTATGTTGTAATCGGATTAGAATATCAAGAGGACATAAAAACGTACATATTCAGACAAATATATACTGAAATTGATGTTGTATTTTTCTTCACTTAGCACGTGATGTGACAATTCTGCACGCTACCTTGAAAAAGTTTACAGGGCAAGATTCTCTAGTTCAGAATTTTGATGTGATAACCTACGTCCCAGTTTGAATCTTCATTAGGTCAAGAATTCTGGGTTGTTGCCTTAAGATGAAGAATCTCTTGACCTGATAACCTTTTCTCATGCTTTATCTGATTCTGGGACAGTGAATGGTGAATGATAGAATTCAACTAATTTGTAGAGAAAATGAATTATAAGGAAAATAATTTGATTTACTGAAAAAGACAATAAATTTGAGTAAAAATTTATTGGTATGTTTGATTGAATTAATGAAGGTGGATAGATTATTGCTCAGTATAATGTTAAAAATTATCTTTAAATTTATTTTTAAAAATATAAACTTTTGGCTAAAAAATTAATTGAGTTAATAAAAATGAATTTTTTTAAAAATATTATTTATTAAAAATTTAAAGAAAATTTAAATAAAAGAATTATTTAAAAAATCAAATATTCGAAATATGAGTAAATTAGTTTTTCTTTTTATAAAAGACTATTAGGACATCAATATAAATCTTTACATGTCACTTAAACTCATATTTTAATCCGTCAATCCTTTGTTATTATATGAAAAACACATTATTTAAAAAAGAAAAAACACACAAAAACAAAAGACATTAGTCACACCAAACCCATGTAATAAATAACAAATTCCTTAAAAATAAAGAGAGTTGAAATTTATTATAAAAAAATTAAATATAATACAATCACGTAAAGTATAATATTAGATAAACTCAATTTTATTTTTCATATTTATATTAGTTAATTTATCAAAACAATTATTACTTTCCTTTAATACATAATTATTTTAAAATTCATAAAAATAAATCCACAAACACTCTCACCATCAATACTTTTAATAATAAAAATGATATCAATCAAATAAAAAATTTGAAAAATCAAATTAGAGTTACACTCCAACCAACCAAAACTTATCAAAACCATTTAATTAAGTATACCTAATAACAAAAATTATATTTATTTTCGTAAAGTCAACGTGGAATACAAAAATATTGTCTTAAATTATTATCTATGACTTTATCGTAAAGTGTATATATTTATCTTTTTTTTTTCTTTTATTATAATAATTTTTTTCTTTTCGTATTAATCAAGTTAAAAATACAGTTAGAAAAAAATATTAACTTAAAATTTCAGAAATAATAATTAAAAAAAGGAACATATATTTTTATTAAAGAAACCAATGAGTAAAAAGTGGAAAGAATAGTAAGTATTCAAAAGTGATATAATTTAACTATGATGCATCTCACAAGTTGTGGCCTTGATTAAATGACTCCGAATACCTAAGCATGTGGGGTTGACACATCTTTTTTACTTTTTTATTCTTCTCTTTATTCTCTAACAAATAGACCATGAGACTCATATTCAAACACTACCTTGAATTCTCGGGCCACTCACTATTATAATTCCTTGGTACCTAGGGATATAAAATTTGCAAGAAAAAATATCATATAATAAATAAATCCACAACATATTTTGCACGAAATTAATTGTGCCAAATTTTTTTCCAATAAATTTCACTGTTAACTCATAACTTTCTAGTAGTGACCCTTCGTTATTTTTTTTCCCTTGATGATAATTCTTTCACACCAATTCTATTTAAGATGCTATATATCAAACCTTAATTTTAAACATTTTCTTCAAAAATATTTATATTTTTTAGTTATTGATTGTGTTATATGAAGAATTAATTACTTTAAACAAGTAAATTCATATAGTAGGAGTTTTTACTTTTAATGATACTATATCAATCCAAAACTTTAAACTAATTATATATTGATAATTATATAATTTCTATTCAACGTGGACTCTCAATACCATACTTTAATTTCTCATAATCTATCCTTGAAATGTAAATTCTTAGCATACATTGTAAATTCTTAGCTACTCACTTGTCTCTTCCTAGGATAACACTTTCCATATAGGCACCAATTGTGAGTAAATACCATAAATTAGAAGGTACTCAAAACCAGTTACTAATTATACACAAAGTTTCTATTTCTGAAAACTGAAACTGATATAGCTTCACTGCAAGAACAAATAACCCTTTTGAACAAAAATAGAAAATAAATACACAAAAAAAGTGAAATCTCCTTCATGAAAGACACTGAGATCAAAGTAAATTACAGTAATTACAAAGAAAGATCCATGTATGTGATGATGTAGCAAAGAACTTCACTCTTTTCACCTGCTGAGGAGAGGAAACCACCGTTCTTGGAGAGAAGACTGGTAAGAAACCATGAAGAGAAGAAGAACAAGAACCAAGCCAACACCCCAAGGAGTTCCACCTGCTCTATGCAGTGACTCTCTCTCTGGCAGAGGAACCAGTGAAGACAAGACCCCTCCACCTCCTCCATAGTTGGAAAGGAAGTGCACAACCAGCAGAAGCAGCAGTGGAGAAACCATCAGCACCAACTTCACTTGGTCCATGAAGCTCTCCATGATTGGCTCGTAGCTTGAGTACCATGAGAAACCAAGGAACATGAGCAAGGTAAGCAAGAAGAAACACAGGTGCAGAGGGAGAGCTGGTTGAGAATTTTGAGAAGAAGGGTAGGCCATTTTTCTGTTACAGAAACTGTGAACCTGATGAAACTGTTGTTGGTTGTAGCAGTTGTTGTAGATTGTTTGAGGGAAAAAATTATGCAGCAAACAAGGTTTTATATAGACTAACATGCTAACTGCTGTTTCCTATTTAAGTAAAGTCTTTAGTTTTCTTTTTGACTTTTAAGCTCCTATTTAACAGTTCAGTTTAAATGATTCTGCCAAATAATAAATTTACAATAACTCTAACATCTGTTGTAGCATAAAATCAGTTTATATGCTGCATTTTTATACAATTTTTTATTCAACTTCATGTAAAAAAAGTAATCAATTTTATATTTAAATTTAATGAACATAACATTTTATTGGTAAAACTAGTAAGAAATCTCACTAAAAAAGAAAAGCTAGATTCCAACATACATATTAGTGATTAGTAAACATATTTATAAAAGAATATTCCAATGAAAGTTAAGGCTTTTAGTTCTGGGAATCATTTTAGGCTTTCAATTAATTTATGGTGAATATTGAATTGGCTAAGAAAAATCTAAGGTGCTTAAATGAGTTTTTAAAGCTAGTTTATAGACAAAGGATGTGCTTTCTGAGAAGCCAACACCTTTGGCAGAAATGTTGTGGGGGTCGGTGAGTATTTTATATGGTAGTGGTTTATTGATAGCAAGGTAGCAAAGGAGAAGCTGCCACGTATCACCGACCAGGACCCATATGAAATGACTTTTCTTGGTTATGGGAAAATGATGAGTCAGTTTTTATAAAGAGTAGCAGAAAGGAAAAAAAGTCTGAGTCACCCCAGATTTTAGCAGCTAGCATACCTAACACTCATTTATTATTATTATTATTTTACTTAATCATCCGTTTGAAATACAACCTGTGATATACAAAAATATATACGTACTTCCGTACGAATGGCGATAACGGCTTCGACTCCCACTTGGCCAATTTCATATGTGGAAAATATTTCAACGCTCAGGAAAAATTGAGGAAGTGTTCATAGCAAAGAAATTACATCGGATGGGAAAAGATTTAACTTTGTGAGATTTGTAAACGTTATTAATCCGAAGTTGCATGCGATACGGACCAGTAACATAAAAATTTACGTAAATTTACCGAAGTATAGGAAAGAGGAGGATAATGCAAGGCATAGACGAACAACTCAGAAAAGAAATTTCATAAGCCACCTGAAGACAAATTCAGCTATGGTAAGAATAAAGAAGAATAACGATAAATCATATGCCTAAACCACTCTGGGTAAAGCGGGAAATGCAAGCACGATCTCAAATTGGGAGGGTATGGAACTCTGTGTCTAAGTTAGAGGAGATACCATGACTAAAAAGGAACCAATATCGAATAACGAAAGGAAAGTTTCGATAAAACTATGGTGTATGGGAGATAATATTGTTAGATTAAGGATTCATTATTAAGAAAGATTATAATTGGTAATTAGAATGAAATTGTTTTAAAATAAGAATAACAGAAGAATATAACTGTTTAAGGATCACAATTCTATTCTAGTAAAAAAATACATTTTTAAGGCAGGATATCATCGCAACCGTAATTAAATATGGTGACATTTTTAAAATTAAGTGCAATCATACCACTGAGATACCAACGCGGTTGTTTAGACAACCACGCTGGTATCTGCAAAATTATTTTGTAGAGAGATACATGGGCGGTTGTTTAAACAATCGCCTTTGTATCTTCCTGGAAAATAATTTAAAAATTATTTTGTAGAGAGATACAAAGAAGGTTGTTTAAACAACCGCCTTCTCCTATACAAAGGCGATCGTTTAAACAACCGCCCATGTATCCCCTGTTTTAGGGTTTTGCTTATCCTCCACTTCCATAAATACACCAAAATCAAGCGCCACGCCACGCGACACCACTTCTCTCATTGCAACACAAATCAAAGAACCAGAGGAGAGGCTTTTTAATAAACACTCATCTCTGAAACCCTTTCCCTTTCTTATTCCTTTTCGATCTTCCTTCTTCGCTCGCCACAATGAGAGAGTGCATCTCAATCCACATCGGCCAGGCTGGCATTCAGGTCGAAAATGCTTGTTGGGAGCTTTATTGCCTCGAACACGACATTCAGGTCTCATTTCTAAACCGTAATCTCTCCATTTTTTTACACGCGCTTGCTCAATCGCGATCTGTTTCCGCTTTTTGCTTTTCCTCTACATCTCAATCGTGCCTTTGTCATTTGCATCTATTATTTGCATTTCTTCTCTATTGCTTCACCGATTTATCAATCTGTACGCACTCTATGTTTTCTACCGACATTTTTTTCGTTTTCGTCTGATTGGTTCCCTGGTGTATGTGTACGCTCTGTATTATTCGGACATTTGCTTCTCCTTCCGTATTGTTCGAGAGATTTGAGATTTAAATTTGATAATAACGCCTATTTTATTTATTTTTTATATTTATCATTACATTTGTCACAACAAAAAACTTCGTTGCATTTCTGTAACTGTTGAATTTTGGTGGGCAGCAGCAAATAGTTGCTGCCATTTTTAAAAAAAATTGTACATATCAGTGCAGTTGTAGAGAAAACCGCATTAGTATAGCACAAACAAGGGCGGTTGTTAACATACAAGGGCGCATTGGTATAGTAACAAGAAACTGCCCTTGTATGTGCTATACTAGCGCGGTTTTCTCTACAACCGCGCTGGTACGGTGGTAAGTTATACTTTCCATCGCGGTTATATAACCACGATTGTATTTTTAGTACTTCTTATCGCGGTTGAATCTATTACGGTTCTGGAACCGCGCTTGTAAGCCTTATATAATCGCGATTAAATGTCTTTTTTCTAGTAGTGCTACTGTAATTTGACTCGTCATCATAGGACAATTAATGTTATTTAGAACAATCTTTTTTAAGTATTATTTGAACTTTTTTTATTATGACGTGAACATTTAGTCTATGTCACATAATAATTGTATAACTTGTAACAATCTCTTTGTTATTGTTCTATTGTAAATTGAACTTTGAGTTTGGCTTTGTTGAATCAAGCATTTAACACTAGGTTAAAAGTTATAATTATAACATATTATAATAATAATAATATATAATAATAATTATTATAATTATAGTTATTAATATTACTATAATTATTGTTAACAATAATATATTATTTATTTTTAATATTAATATTTATTATTATTATTATTATCAATATTATTATTGTTATTAATGATATTTTTATTTTAATATTAATAATATTTATAATAATAATTTAGCGACTTAAACTCGTTGATGACTATTTTGATATTTATTAGAGACCATAAATTAGTTACTAAATTCAATCACTAATTTAGTAAATAATATTTACATTCAGATGCTATTTCGGTTACTATTTAGTCACCATGACATTGTGATCACTAAATTTTATAACCAATTTTTTTTTCTTGCTTTAGTGACAGATGTGAAATTGATGGCTAAAATAACTTGAATTTGGTTATTATTTTAGTCGTTATTTAGCAATTTATATATTTTGGTCGTTATATTCAGTGATTAAATTTTTTTTATTATTTAGTCACCAAAACAAATCGGTAATTAAAATAAATTTGATTTTCATGACTATTTTGATTGCTATACATCGATCAACATATTTTTGTCACTAAAATTGGTGGATAAATTTTATTCTTATTTAACTATCGAAATGAAATCAATGATTAAAATAAATTTGATTTCAATCACTATTTTAATCACTATTCAGATATTGACATATTTCAATGTTAAATTTTGTTTTATGTAATTAACGATTAAATTTAATTTTAGTCACAATTATGATGGAAATGATCAACTATATTGTTTTGTCGCTAATATGTATCTAATTGCTATCATCTTATTTTAATAAGTAAAATATATGATTAAATCAGTTTTATCTTGTAACAAACCATGTCAATCAACTAGACTAAATTATTTTTTTTTGTTATTTATATGAACACGATTTTGGTAATCTGAAACCTATTTGCACGGTTATCTATTTGGAAACAAAATGATTGAGGATTCGAATGAGTATTATGGGTTATGAGAAATATGTTTCGACCTAAAATTAGATGATGCATTTTAAAATATTTTATTTTTAAATTATTTTTAATTGAGTTTTTAATTTATAAATATTTTAAAATATTCATCTAGCTATATTTATAAAAAATAATAATTGATTGGGTTAGTTATATAAATTCATAATATGATTGCTCCAAAATGAAATTTAGGATAGGTTTGTTTTCGCGGACGGAAACTTATCCTACAGCGAAATGCGAAGAAAGATCAAACTTCGAGAAATAAAATATTGATAAAAACAGATATCAAGAAGCTACAGTAATTCTTTGCATTTCTTCGCTTACAGGCAAGGATTTGCGAGGAATGTAAATTTTATTATATTTTTAATATAATTAATTTAATAAGTTATTAATATATATACTTATATTATAATAAAATGAATATATTTAATTATAAATAATAATAATTAATGACAATAATAATAATAATAAAATTATTAATAAATTCAATAAAATTATAAAATAATAATAATAATAAGAATAAGAAATAAGAAATTATATAATAATAAAAGGATAAGATAATTATAACAACAAAATATGAATAATATTAATATTAGAAATTATAAATAATAATAAAAATAATAAAATTGTAAAATTATAATAAAAATAATAATAATAAAATTAAAATTATAACAATAATCAAATAAATTTATAAAATAATAATATTAATAATAATAATTTAATTTATTATTTTAATTTTAAAATAATTAATATTTTATAATTTTATCAATTAAAATAATAATAATTTATCAATCACTCTCAATAAATTAATTATATTTAATCTTAAATTAATTTTAATTATAATCTTATCATTTTAAAAAATCATTTTATAATTATATCTATCACATCGTCACAAACTTTTATAAATCTTATTTTCTTTTCTCACTATCTTTTTCTTAATCTAAATAATCAAATTTTTCATATATTTTTATCTCAAATTTACTATCTTAAATTCACACCTTAATTCAAACAAAGCCTTAAAAATATTTGTGAAAGAATATTTAAATTGAGTAGACGTAGATATGAAAATATTGATAGCAAAAACCTCGTTAAGAATGGTTATTAAAAACTTATATAAAAATATCGATATGAAGGGACAAAAATATTTAGGAAAAATATGAGAATATTGAGTTTAAAGATTAATTTATATTACTAAATGAAAAACTATAATTAATTAAATTTAGGAATTCAATTTATAACAGAAACGTTTAGGAACATAAAAAAAAGAAAAAAATTAAAAGTGATAAGAACTTTAAAAGTATTATTCATGTTGATATCAATTCAAAATTAAAGTTTTGACTCCATATAATTTACGTAATAAATATTTACTTTAAAATTATGTACATTGAAAGGGTGAAACTTAAATTATAATTGAAAATCAACAAAAATAAAGGATACCATGTCTAATTCTAAAAGCCAATTATAATTTGCAAATATTTCATAGCCTATGTAGTGGTTTATTATTCTCACCATTAATTCATATACCGATTTTAAAGTCCTTACTTTATTACCATAGTTTTATCCAAATGAAAATTTCACCTATATATAATATATAACATACTATATATTGTTTAACATATATAACTTTCTTGTATATATGTTTAATTGTTAAAAAAAAAGTATGGCAGAGTTTGATATAATTTATGAAAGAAAGGCTATATTTTGTTTAGAGAAAAATAAAAGAAGAGGAAAGTGGAAAACAATAAATTAAAAAAGATTAAAAAATAAAATTGAATATTTTTTTTTGAGATAGTAGAAATATATGAAAAATAGAGATAAAATATTTTAAAAATTGTATAATGTTATTTTTTCCTGTCAAATAACTAAAATTAACTACTTCACAAACTAGAGGTAATTGTCATCATTGTGCACCAGAATTTAATTAAAAAAACTAAATAATTATATCAAAATTTAGGGTTTGGGGGGCTGTTTTCAACTTGTAGGGAAGATTTGTCATCAGCATCACTTTCAGTTGAACATTGACACTGTTTCCCTTGATTAATTTACCTGCAATCGATGAACTAGTGAGGTAATACAAATTGTCTTCATAGGGAGTTGGGAAGGGTGGTTATTACTAGCAATGACTTTTGCAACTAAAATTTGAAACCCACCTATATTCTTTCAAACACTTGAAAAGGAACCATTGTTTTTTAAGTTCTTTGACACAGGACAAGAGAGTTCCTCCAAAGAGAGTGGGTTCCACATAGATTATACACTTCTCAATGCAATCCACTAGCTATTATAATAATATATCTCTTCTTAATCTCTCTCTACTCACACATACACATACTAATCACTGCACCTATTATTGGATCAACTTTCCTCTATTATTAAAGGATACCCTGCATGTGGCAGGACAATAGGGTTTTCTTGTAGGAATCAATGAACCATTAACCTTTTCCAAGACACGCCGAAGGGCGATTGGATCTCTCAAATAAAAGAGAATTATACACTTTCATGCAGAGTCTTAGGGTTTAAGTAATTCTTCTCATCATCTCATGCATACCCTCCATATCCACCAGGATTTTGTAAAGTTTGCTACCAGTTCTATTTCATCATTAAAAAATTAAAATAAATAAGGGTCCACTGAAATGAATACATCTTCACGTACAAATGGAGAATCTCAATGGTGCATTTTTTTAATGGTGAATGCATAACTACTACATGTGTCGTTAAACGAACTTTTTAGCCACAGAATAAGTTGATGTAGAAAAAGAAATAAAATAAGTTTAATTAGTTAAAATATTTTCAACTGATTCTAATCGATGATTGATATGTTTTAATAGCAAAAAAAATTAATGTGTAAAAACTTAAGGATTTAATTATGTATTTTTCTTTTATTATGATCAAAATATTTTCTTTCACCGTTAAAAAAAATATCAAAATATTTTCGGCCTTCTGATAACTTCGCGAGATTTAATAATTTAATAAGTTCATTTATTGGATTTACTTTAATTAAATTTTCTTTATTCGAATGATCAAAACATTGTTGTTAACTTTCTTTTAAATTCTTTTCTCTCTATTTATAATACTTTAATCATAACTGGTATTTTTTTTATATAATATTTCGGACTAATTATTCTTACAAGGATCAGATTGATCTCCCAACACTGCATCTTAGTTTCTTCTATTAGTGGATGCTCTCCTCCAATATTTGTCTTAGATGAGCTCTTGTAATACCATGTGAGGAGGGTAAACATGTGTGCGAAGATGTTTTTTCATACAAATTAGTTGGAATTCTCATACAGGAAATAATGTATTAATTAAAAGTACTTATCTTAGATTTACTGTATTTATATTTTAGCCTCTTAATGGGCATTTATCTCAATTAGTTTGGATTAAATGCTTCAATTGTCTTATCATGTAATTAGTATTTTAAGTATGATACAATCTCTTGATTGTATTTAGATTATCTTAATCTATAATAATATACTTACTTCGAGACTCGAGAAGCTTCTTATCTTAAAGAGTCTAAATAGTCTAAGAATAACATTATCTCGATCTTTAAAATACTTACACGTTGAATTTGTATAATACTTAAATATTATCATCTTATACTTCTAATAACATTTTGTAACCACTTTTATTTATATGATTGACGTCATTAGGTAATTACTCATGTACCTCATGCCTCAAACTTTGGTGGCAAATCTTAAAAGATAAATAAGACCTATTTCACACTTGTTGACAATGGTGCTTGTGAGTCCGAAGACCTTTGGTTGTATGCAAGACTAAGTTATTTTGGTTGCATAAGTTTAAAGTCATTTAGTTGTATGCAAGTTTAAGTTCTTTGGTGCATGTTAAATCACATGCTCTGCTGTTCAAATGCGTGATCGAGTTCGATAATAATGCATGTTGAGTTTGATGCTCTTGGACTATATGTTGAACTTCACATTCTTAAAATGCATGACGAGTGAAGAGTTTTTGCCTTGTATATTGAACTACAATTATTCCATTATTTATGTTTAATCAAAGTCTTCATTTTATTTTAGTTCTTAAAGTAAGTTAATTTCTTTAGTTGTATTTCAAGAGGAATAAACTTATGAAATGCGAGGGCGATGTAGTTTAAAGTTCAAAGGATAGATAATTTTGGTTTTAAAAAAGTTTAAGTACTATAGTACAAAAGGTTCGTCTGAGTTGCTAATAAAAGTATCGTTTGATAACTTCACTTGAGCAAAAGCAAATGTTCTGAAACTAAGGTATTGCTTGGTTGCTTCATCTAATATCCTTACTCGAGCGAAAGTAGATGCACTTAGTAAAAGTATCATCCGGCTATGTGTGATTTTGAGATCACAAATCTGGAATGATATGTGAACCATGACTAAAATTGTGTATTAAGCAAAGATCTATATTGTAACAGAGATTCTTTAGGCTCAATGATGCTCTAAGTCACATAGACTAAGACATTGATTAATGAGAAGTTGAATGGGTTGTCAAAAACAGGAAAAATATAAGAAAAGAAGGTTGAATTGTCTTTTAATTAATATTTAAAAAACTTTTCGTTAATATCATCTTATGAGAGATTTCAGATGACAATTTTGTTCATCAAGTGATTAGACTATAGATGTTGCATTTGATAGATCACAATAGATGTACTTTATTTACTTCCACTAAAATACAAACTAAAAATACATTTTCTCAAAATTACTCTCCTTCCCATATTAGTGTATACTATAATAACATGTAATGTAAAGGAGATATGAACGAGAGAAATATACACAACATTTTATATTGGTTCGTCTGTCACAACAAAGTATATCCAGTTCTCAATCAACAAACCAAGTTCCATTAGACATACTAGTGTTGAGAAATACCTTTCAAGTATTCTTTGGGTTAATAGTCATTCCTAACTAATCCATTCAGTATTTTTTTCACAAGCCACTTCAGGCTTAACTGAGTATTCTTTCCCAAGTCATTCATGGCTTAATTGATTATTATTTCAAAAGTCACTCCTAGCTTAATTGAGTATTCTTTTCTAAGTCACTTCTGGCTCAACTAGTATTCTTTTGGATCACAAACATTCCTAGTTGATCCCATTAAAGAGTATTATTTCCCATGTTACTCCTGATAAACCAAGTATTTTTTTCAATAAAACCACTCCTGGTTTATGAGTATTCTTTTTGGATTACAACCTCTCATGGCTGACCCCGTTAAAGAGTATTTTTTACCAAGCACTCTTGGCTAAATGAGTATTCTTTGAGCTCTTAGCACTTAATCAAAATCATAGGGTGTTGAACTTCTGTTCTAACATCGATTTATTGTATCATAGACCACTTGTTGGAGTCTAAAATAGTGAACTAGAACACATGTTCAAGTCTGAAAGAGCGAATCACAACTGTGAAAAATAAGAAAAATACAAGAAAGAAAAGTTGAATTGTATTTTAAAAATTTTTAGAATCTTTTCACAATTATCATCTGAAGGTTGCAGTCAAATGATACATTTATATTAGTTAGAAAAACTGACAAAAATTATCTAAAATTCAGTTTGAAAATTTTACCTTCTTTAGTGTAAGAGTTATAACATGCAATCAATAAGGTAAGGAAGGGAAGAATTTACTCAGGATATTTTTATAATGGTTCATCTAATAACACAAAGTACATCTAATTCTTTATTAACTGATTGAGTTCCACTGAGGAGATTAATGTTACAAGATATAAATGAGTATTCTTTCGGCTCGTAGTCACTTTTGGCTAACCTGTATGAGTCTTATTTCAAAATTTAGTCACTTCTGACTAACCTGTCAAGTATTCCTTAATAACTAGCCATGTTTGGCTAAAAACTAAGTATTCTTTAACAACAAACCGCTCTTGGTTAAGACAAAGAAGTTGTCTAGTGTGTGATCAAAGATTACAAGATTGCTCACTATAAAGGATTTGTTTCTTTTGACGTTTACAAGGTTAAACTCTCTCTTCTTGTTTGCTAAATGAATACAATACGAAGTTATTTTAGGGCACAAAAAACATTAGTAGCAATTTAACACTATTACAATTCAAACTAGCTGCTTTTCTTCTTGAATAATAACTGTCTATAGATCTTGGAGAAAAGAGTCGTTGCAAATTCTTTGTTGGCTGTTGAGCAACTTCAAACTCACTTGAACTTCTTCCTTGTGTTTATTGAGTTTGGACATAGAAGATGCATTAACTGCACTTCATGCATGCATTAATTTGTCTTCTCTTCTTTAAGCAACATCTCAATAGTTGGATGTACTTTTCTCCTCTTGCTAAAAGTGTCTTTATTTGAATTTGTGTAAAGTACAAAGTCGTATGATGCAGATAATCTTTTCCTAGTGTGACAAGGCTAGTGCCATGGAGTTGTTGAAGCAAAAAAACTTTAGTTCTTTTTCCAAGAATCCTTTGACGTGATTGTATACTTGGCATGTGGATCAATGTGGTCACACACATGAAATGAACATTTCCTTCAACATAGATTAAGCATTCAAATATTCGTGAAGTACTATATTAGTTTAAGACTATATATGTATCTTTTGGACATCTTAATTCTTATCAAATGTAATAATAAGACTGCGTAATGTTGTATATCTTATAGATGGAACAATTGCGTCTTACATTATGTGTTGTTAAACAAACACTTGTGTCTTACAAATCAAGTATGACCATATTTTATGCTATATTATTTTTGACACTTAACCAAAATAATGTGTGTTGGACTTTTCTCCAACAAAAACACATGTTACAATTTAGGTAAAGATATATCTTAAACTCACCTTGATCGATATAGTCGAGGTTGTATATCCGAATTGCTAAAATGAGACAAATATTAAACTTTTGACGAGGAATACTTAATATATGTCTTATTAAATATGTCAATAGATATTCCTCGATGAACATATAAGGATATATGCATGATTCGTACGTCTGTATGAATGTGTCTGATGAAAAAATAATGGACTAAGTTATTTTCAAACTTTAGTATTATATTTTTCTTTTGATAACTCTCTTAGATGTTTATGTGATGATCTGTTATGATTACAATACATACAGGTATAAGTCTTAAATGCACACCTAGAAAAAGACCTATTTTGTCTTGTTTTTCAAAGAACATGCAAATTCACACCTTATATTATGATATAAGTTTGTTTAAAATAATCGATCTTTTTGTATAGACGTTCTTGTAGACTTATGATAGCAAGTTCGCAAAAGCAGATTTAGAGTCCGGGAGTCGGTTACGTGTGGGGAAGGTACTAGCACCCCACAACGCCCGCCCTAGGGCGGTACCTTTAATTAAACGAGTAAAAGAGTGTGATTTTTCGAAATATTTATTTTTCCAAAAACGAAATAAAATGCAAACAATAACAAACAAAAATATTTTTAGAAAAGGAAGCCCGACAAGGATTTGACCTCGCTCCTACGTATCTCTATTGAGGATAGAGAATCAGGGTTACGTAGTTATTTGTTGATAAGATTGTTGATTGTCTTGATATTTTTTTGAAACTTTTGGAAGCTTGTGTTTGAAAATAGGGTAAATGAATGACATCAATACCAGGTTTAAAGCCTGGGCTTTGGATAACAGTGCCAGGTTTAAAGCCTGGGCTTTGGATAGCAGTGTCAGGTTTAAAGTCTGGACTTTGAGTAACGGTGCCAGGTTTAAAGCTTGGCCTTTGAGAAACAGTGCCAGGTTTAAAGCCTGGGCTTTGAGTAACGGTGCCAGGTTTAAAGCCTGGGCTTTGAGAAACAGTGCCAGGTTTAAAGCCTGGGCTTTAAGAATTGAGGTATATACCAAATTCGGTGTTGAAAAATAACATGCAACAATTATATACAACATAGAATTGACTCTTTAGTTTTAGCGGAATCATGCATGCGAAAAAATGGAACGTGACTGAATGAATTCGTGGCAATGCAAAGCTTAAATGTGTGAGTTTTAAGTAGTGCATGGTGACTTTTTGGGTATTTGTGGGGCCAGTTTTGGAATTCAGAAAAGTGTGGGTACAAATCCTAATTAATGGAGGCACAGGAAGTAACCCCACCAATCAGAAACTCAACTTGGATTAAGGACATTTTGGTAATTGAGAGGGGTATGAGTGCAGAATTTAATTAATGGGGGTGCAGGAAGTAACCCCACCAATCAGAAACCCAACTTATGACTAAGGGCATTTTAGGGATTGTGGAGAGCTGGGGTGTAGACACAAAATATGGGGTGCGGAAAGCGAACCCACTAGTCAAAAATCCTTATAGTCAAGGGCATTTTGGGAATGAGAATAGTGTGGGTGCAGGCACAAAATCATGTGGGTGTAAAGAGCAACCCCACTAATAGCATCTCAATTAGGGTTTAGGGGCATTCTGGGCACACAGGTTGGGTTTCGATGCAAGTAGGGCACAGGCTGAGGTAGTGGGGCACGGTTGGCAAGGGAAGCGGCGACGACGGTGGAGGCCGCCGACGGCGGCAGAGTCGTTGGTGGCGCCGTCGACGGTGACGACGGCCAACTTCGTTCTCCCGCGATTAAGCACGATCTCGGAGGTGTCGTGGTGAGCATGTGGTGGGGCAGTGGCCTTGGAGGGTGACGACGGAAGAGTTCATGGCGGCGGCGGAGGAGGTTGAGGAGTTGATGGAAGCGGTTGATGGCGGAAACAATGGTGGCAGTGGAAGTTGTTGAAGGGTGGCAAAGGCGACGACAAAAGGTGGCAAGGGCATGGCGATTGATGGCACGTGTTGGTGGCATTGGTGGCACTCATGGTGGCTGCTTGCGGTTTGGAGGTGCATGGATGATGCATAATTACGTGATGGCTTGAAGTGGAAGGTGCTGGATGGTGGTTGGCAAGGAGGTGGCATTCATGGTGGCTTTGACGTGAGTGGAAAGAGAAGCAGCAGCTGCGGTGGGTGTGGGGGTCATGGTGGAGGCGCGGTGAGGGTGAGCATGGAGGAAGGCTCAAGCGGGGCTGTTTTATGGTAAGGCGTTTGGCATTGTGGAGGTATGGTGCTAAGGTGGTGGTGGTGACGTGAAGAAGCAACATAGAGGCGAGGTTTGGTTTGCAGAGGCACAGTAGAATGGTGGAAAAAGAGATTCGTTGATGTAGGGAGGTGCTGTATTTGGTTAATGTTGTTAAGGTGCTTTGGTTAGGAAATGGAGTAAATAAGATGAGGTTAGAAGGCGTAATGGGAGAGGGGAATGGTGAGAGGTTGTGGAGGTGTGGGAAGCTTGGCATCACGTACGTTGAAAGGGCTGGCAGTGGCTTTTGTTTTGGCGACATTTGGAGTGAGGTTCGTGAGGGTGCATGGCATTTTGGTACATGGGAGTAGATGAGTTGATGGAAGCTCGTGGTGGTGAGGTTAGGTGGGGTTGTTGGTGGCTTGAGAATGCGAGGATGGTGTTGGTTCGGTGACGTGAAGTTGGAGGGGTGTGGTGGTGCTACTCCGTTTAGGGTGTGCGGGTGCAACGGAAGTGTGCACGGTGGAAGGTGGTTAGCGTTTTGGAAGTGTTTCGGTGGAGACATGTAGGGGTTGGTTTGTGTGGTGAGAGGTAGGAGAGGTGTTTTTGCTGCATTAGAGGTAATGAAGACGCCACCCTTGGTGATGAAGCATGGTGGCGCTAAGGTGCCATGGTACCGTGGAGGGGCAGGGCTGTGGAATGTATGGCGTGGTGGTGAAGGCGGTTCTCGGCTTGTCAATGAAAGCCTTGCATTTCTCTTTAGAGTTTTTCTCCAATTATGCTTTAACCTTCCTTGAGAATAATGGAGCTTCTGCCCATGATGATTCTGGTGCTTCTGCTAGTACCATATTTGCATTTGTCAACCCTAACTTACAAAGGATCGTGCAAAGGGTTGAGGGGTTTTCGCCGCACTGATATGTGACACAACTGTCCATGCATTTCATTGTGCGCAGTCTATAGCATCAACACCTGCAACGACTTTAGTTCTAAACATCCTGGATGGAGATGAAGCAGATGCGCCTAAACAAGAAACTTGGATAAATCTCAAGATACCGCCATGCTCTTTGGAAATCTTAGCAAGGTTCTCAGCCATCTGATAGTGCACCTCTTCGAAGCTGTAGTTTCTTGTCTCATAATCCCTTCCAATAAGATTGATAACAACGTTGGCCTTCGCCATGGGTAGCTTGTGCAGTTTCGGTTTCGTCATCCTCCACCATGTCTCGAGAGCTGGTGGTGATGTGAAAAACGTAGGGCTAAAGCCTAGTGACTCTGATGGCCAAGGCTTCTGTGAAATAAACACACAAGCGGTTTATGGGGGTTCCCCTTGGGGATGCAAGATCACCCAGTTTTGCAATGAACTGATTTATAGCAGCAACATTTCTTGATCCAATGGCATCCACGCAGCCAGTGAACAAGCTAACGGGCTCCAAGCCGTGATCATCATCTTCATCCCCTGTTACCACCTCGTGGTGATGGTAAGGATTTCCTGAACCGTTTCCCACTTCGTGTTTTGAGACATTCTCGTTTAGCTTCAGGCCCTGGCTCTAGAAGCGTTGGAGACCGACCCTTCTGTTGCATGGTCGTTGTGATGTCGGCGAGGACGGTGGTAAAGGTCATTGGTTTGTCGAGGGCAAGATTGAGAAGCACAGTGTGCAGTGGTGACTATGAGGTGCAGAGCTTGTTGGTGCTGTGAGGGGAGAGACTTAAAGGATATGGGAGTGAGATGGTGATGGACTTGCATGGTGGTATGGGGGAATGGTGCGGCAGAGACACTTTGCAAAAATAGGGTGAAATGATGCGGAGATGCATGTTGGTGTCATAGGAATAACTTGTGGGTATATTTTTTATTTTATGCAACGAGTGTACATTGAAACTCAAAAATAAGTGAAAACATACCTAGGGCCTTAATTTGGTCTTTTTTCCTCTATGTGCTTTCTCCTTTCTCTAATCTCACTGTTCTCTCTTTTCCTCCGCGTACCTCAGTTCTCAGTTACTAATGCTCCGTATCTAATGATTCCGTGCCTATTTTCTTTTAATATCTCTTTTTATACTATTATTGTTATTATTTTTAAAATGAAGGTGGTTCACAGAAGTTGACCCATTTTTATTATTTTATATTTTTTTAAAAAAAATTAATATTAAAGATGAATTTACTCAGAAACGAGACTTAAGTCATTTT
>Ga0099824_1002933_pt1 | contig 24978 bp, 20 predicted proteins | sample SiratrowhiteBW_FD_76837 | JGI IMG/M metagenome (GOLD analysis project Ga0099824, IMG submission 76837) | Root nodule microbial communities of legume samples collected from California, USA - Siratro white BW | ecosystem: Host-associated > Plants > Roots > Nodule | place: USA: California...
CGAAGCCTAACAAGAAAGGAACCCTAATCTGAGTTTCCCCTGTGGGCCCACTGCTCATAGGCGTAATTCTTTTAGAAACTGTCTACATTTTTGGTTTCTGGCTTTTAGAAATAGTGTAAATTTTTTTTTTCACTATTCACTGCAGGTGTTATTTTTTCTTGCGATTTTTTTAGTGTGATTTTTCTGGCTGGCAATCGCCATCTCTTTGACATTGCCTAGCTTTGCAATGACCATTTTTTTCTTTTCAATAGTCATCGTGCCATCTGACCAATTTTCCTTTCCAGCAGCCTCCATGTCCTTGTGCTTTTTCTTTTTTTGCTTTCTGGTAACTACCATGCCCTCTGATCATTTTTGCTGTGTGTGTTAAAAAAGTAATTTGTTATTATTTACTTTTAACTCCGACAACCAATTGACTGACATGATTCTCTTTAAAGGCTCTTGTGTTGATGACATTTATAACGAATTTGTTTCATATGATACCTGTGTTCTAGCTCAAGGAGAAGTTTTAGAAATATGAATTGATTACTTTAAATAAGGAGATTTTATAGGGGAATATCTTGTCAAATATTTTCCATTGTTAGATATTGATTTTGTTTATTATTGTATCTCTTCTTCATTATAAATAAGAATACTCATGTACGTAGATAAAATACGAAATTCACTTTATTCCTTCTCGGTTTCTCTCTTCTCAACATGGTAAGAAAGCGGTACCATTCTCCATGACTTGGTTTGTCACTAATCCTTTCAACAATTAATAGGCATTTGTGATCAATTTTTGTAGTGTCCTATGGGAAGAGAGCAATTTGCAAATTATGAATATGCCAATCATGCAATGTAAATTACTGAGTTGAAGCTTACTTACATTGTAGGTGGTCAGCAGGATTACTGTAACGATTTTGATTTGAGAAAGCCCTTGGATCGACATTTTTATAGTGGCAACAATGTAGATTGTGTTAGCATCAAAGATTCTCCGAACCTTAGTTCTCTTCAAGATCATTGTGCTGGATTTCTGGCTAAACTCTCAAGGTGAAGTGATCTATATCCACTATGTTAGAAATGTATTCGTAGAGATATAAGATGATTCCTCCTAGGCGTCCACCTAACAGGTTCTTGACAGCATTGAACTGTTTATTCATATTGCCCGCATCTGATTGAGTCTAGTTTTTCTTAATAGAATAAAATAAAATGAGATTAAATTGGACAGGATTTACTGTTTGGATTTGATCATAAGTGTATAATGCTCTTTCCAAGCAAAACTTTATTAAATCTTTTGATAGATATTTTTTAGCATATGCAATTTAAGATCTGATAGAAAACAATGGTGTCATTTGGCCAAGGTAGCCGTCTCCACCCAGTGGGTAAGGGCTTTCATTTCATCTAGGGACTTTCTAATTCCCTCTGAATTTCTTGTTTTGCATCGATTAGGTTGTGATAAAGACTATGTTGATGATTTCTTATAAATTTTTTCTTAAGGTTTTCTACCCACTTTTTCATTTACAAACATTATGGATGTCATCAACAGAAATGAAGGTAATATTTCCTCTGCTGGTCGTATTGCAATTCAGTCATTCTGTTCTCCACAATGCAAGTATTCGAATGAGGCGAGTTAATATATTTCCTTTTCTTTTATATTATTTGAACTAAGTTTCCCCTCTGTCTTTGAGCTGTGCACTTTTTTTATGATTTTTATATACCCTTCCCTCTGTATGAATTAGGAAATAGTTTACCGGCTTGCAGATCCTGTCTTGCGATCCTAGTTGAATCTCAGACATTGCTACCGTTCTTCATTCTATAAAAGTTTAATATTTTTCTAATATGAAATATGTTAATATCTCTTTTGTAGGAGTGGCACATGCTTTCCTTTATTAGGTCCCTAAAGAGCATGGCCATGTCTTCAAACGCTGTTGTTGTTGTAACTTTTCCACCTTCACTTCTTTCTCCATCTTGTTCACTAAGATTGCAGCATATGGCAGACACCTTACTTTCTGTCAAAGCCATCCCAGGTTCATAGTCAACTCTCAGGTCTTATATTTCATGTGTTTATTTATGAATTATCTCAAGGTTCAGTGCAAGACTATATTTGTTTCAGATGAGGACAAGGAGCTGGCAAAACTCCTCACTGGGTACCAGGATATGATTGGGCTTTTAAAGATACACAAAGCTGCACGGTTAAATACACAGGTTATATTCATACATTTTTATTTTATATTCATATAAGAATTTGAACAAAAGACGCAGTAACTTGTTTGATAGCTATTATTTTTTGGTACATGCGATAGATCTTGCCTGTGTTGTAAAGTTCATCGGATTAAAAATTTTATTGGAGGAACAATGCATTTCTAGAAGCTACTTTTTTCTTTCATTCTGACACATCTGCCTTTGCCAATTGTCTGATTTTCATCGTGCAGGTTCCAGTGATTCTGGAGGCTACAACTTTCTCAATAAAATTGCAAAAACGGAGGTTTTTGATCTTAGAATGTCTAAATCAAGCCCCAGTTGACGGATCAAGTGGAAGTTCATATGATACCTCTGGCGGTTGTTCTGGGTCAACTAAAGTTGGAACACTTGATTTTTAGATTATAACTGAACATTTGTAACAACCAAACAGACTCTAGCAATAGTGAGTTATGCTCAATGTTTTTTTCTTAATGCTTGAAATGTTGTGTTCTAAAATTTTCGTTACTTGTATGTTTTCAATATTGGTTCGCCTGCAATGTACAGATAGTTTCTTTAGAAGATATTCTACAAGTGAGAATGGTGAGTTTCAGGGAAAAATAACAGATAACAGACTAATGATGTAAATTTTTTAAACTTGTTTGCAAACAAATAGTAACTGCATTTTCAGATTTAAACTAACTGGCCAAGAGGATATTTTAGATGTTATATTTATATATAGTCACCTTTCTTCTTGAAAAATGTTATAAACATATTATAACTATAACTAAACTAAACTTTAAATAAAAGATTGTCTTAGCATTAAAATATTATAAATGTAATAAAATCAAAATATTATATATATTAAAATTAAATCTATAGGTGGGAAAACCTAGAGTTTGAAGTGTGGCGCACTTACAACTGGTGCATTTAATAAAACTGTTTTACAAATTCCAAATTTTACAAATTTCTCAGATTACAGAATCAGAAACAAACATTAATCAAACGCACACATCCCCACATATATAATTTTTCTTAAGGATTGATAGGTCTTTTTCAACAAAGTATTTTGGAAATATATATTTTATGGAGATACAAGAAGGTATCTTAAATACGAATAATTTTTCTTAAGGATTGATAGGTCTTTTCCAACAAAGTATTTTGGAAATATATATTTATGGAGATACAAGAAGGTGTCTTAAATACGAAGTTCATAGGATGATGGTTTCTTCCTGCACCTTCATAATATATATATATATATATATATATATATATATATATATATTTTCAAAATATTTTGTTAGAAAAGATTCAACTGTCCTTAAGTTTTTGTAGAAAGAAGTTACACTATCTTTTACTTCATAAATAAGGATTTATGATCTATATTCTATGAAACTTAAATAATAACTATAATGTGTAAAGATTAAAAAAAACTAAAGAGAAAGTTTATATTAAAGTAATTTTTTTTGTAATGAATTATGTGGTTTAGAGGTATTAGATAATGAGGCATACAACAATCTAAATCAATTTTCTATATTTTATTCAAAAAGGCTAAAACATGTAAGTTTTAACTCTAATTACACATTGCAAATATGGATTTCTTCAATAAATTGCACTTTGTTTATCATGTATAAGTAACTTTCAACATATTTTCTTTCTCATAAAACACTAACAAAGTTGATACTTAAGAGAATTTCAGTCAAGACACAAAGTTTACAAGTTTTTTTCTTAACATCCTTTGTTATAGGTACTTTTTTAGGACAAGTACATGTTAAAATTATTTATAACCTGTCTTTAGATTTAATAAATTTTAAAATAATTTTATTTACTCTAGTTTCATTTGTCGCTCATTCTAGAGTTATATGTTCTAGAAAACAATGTTCATTAATTGTTGGCATAATAGAGCTATTGGAAGCAACTCCATTAGTTTGTTTATTCTTTCTTTTGTTCTGGTTTTGTATAGTTTATTTGTAATTGATGTATATTTATTGTATTCAATTTTTTCTTATAATGGACTACCTTAGGTATTGTAATTTATCTCAGACATCTATATGTAAATAAATATTAAATGGGTTATGTAAATGTGTATTTTATCATAAGTCTTGTTATTCATAAATTATTTTATATGTTAAGATCAAATTCTTTTGGGTATGTGCTTAAATTTTGTGGATTAGGCAACTTCTAGACTATGGTTTGATATTAGAAAAGGTTCCTCATAGATCTAATAACCAGATATTTTCTGGTTTCTGATGTTGCAGCTTACCACTGCTACTAATTGTTGACAAGATTCATTTAACAAGACAGAAAAGGACAAAAAGAAAAATGCATCGAAGTGGGTGTAGGATAAAATGTTTAAAAACAGCACAATATAAAAACGATAAATGGTTTATTTTGTTTATTTAAAGGTAAATTTAAAATAAAAATGTCTGAAGAAAAAAAGAACAACAGAAGAAGATGTTTAAGGTTATGGATAAGATGGTGGTTAAGGTTGGTAATGGCAATCACAACGGTAGTGGAAAAACTGCACACGACACAACACAGTTTCACATTTGTCCTGTTGTGTTGGGTTTAGTTTTAACGATAAACCCTCCTTCGTGTTGTTCTGTAACTCCCAAATGGCGGCGTTTGCTAAACCCTCCACACTTCTTCCTCCTCCTCCTTCTTCCACCAACTTCAACCTCAAAAATTTCACTTTCACTCACACCCTTTATTCCCCTCTTAGAAAAGTTGAACCTTTTTGTGTTTCGGGTTCTGCCTCTGCCAATACCTCCCTCAGCAACCACCACAGCCGCCACGCAAACTCTGATATTTCCCAACTGTGCCTTCTTGGGAACTTGGACCGAAGCATGAGCTACCTAGACTCCATGCACGACCTTCGAATTGTCGTTGAAGATGATACTTACGTTGCCTTGGTAAGATTATGTGAGTGGAAGGGGGCAAGGAAGGAAGGGTCTCGAGTTTATTCCTATATTTCAAAGACTATGACCCTTTTGAGCCTTCAACTGGGGAATGCGCTTTTGAGCATGTTTGTGAGGTTTGGGAACTTGGTGGATGCTTGGTATGTTTTTGGGAGAATGGAGAAACGGAATTTGTTCTCTTGGAATGTTTTGGTTGGTGGGTATGCTAAAGCTGGCTTCTTTGATGAGGCCCTGGACCTCTATCATAGAATGCTGTGGGTTGGTGAGAGGCCTGATGTTTACACTTTCCCTTGCGTTTGAGGACTTGTGGTGGCATGCCTAGCTTGATGAGGGGTAGAGAGATTCATGTGCATGTTTTGAGAAACGGGTTTGAGTCGGATGTGGATGTACTTAATGCATTGATAACTATGTATGTGAAATGTGGGGATGTCGGTACTGCTAGGTTGGTGTTCGACAAAATGTCTAACAGAGATAGGATTTCGTGGAATGCCATGATTTCGGGGTATTTTGAGAATGGGGAGTGTTTGGAGGGATTGAGATTGTTTGTGATGATGATTGAATATCCTGTTGATCCGGATTTGATGACCATGACGAGTGTGATTACTGCATGTGAGCTTCTGGGTGATGAGAGATTGGGGAGGGAGATTCATGGTTATGTTCTTAGAACGGGGTTCGGGAGAGACCCTTCAGTTCATAATTCGTTGATTCAGATGTACTCATCTGTTGGACGTATTCAAGAAGCTGAAACAGTTTTCTCTCGGACAGAATATAGAGATGTGGTGTCATGGACTGCAATGATATCAGGTTATGACAATTGTTTAATGCCTCAGAAAGCACTTGAGACATATAGAATGATGGAAGCAGAAGGTGTCATGCCAGATGAAATCACCATTGCCATTGCACTTTCTGCTTGTTCTTACATATGCAATTTAGACATGGGGACATACCTTCATGAGGCGGCCAAAAAGACAGGGCTCATCTCTCATCCAATAGTTGGAAACGCACTCATTGACATGTATGCCAAGTGTAGATCCATTGACAAGGCTTTGGATGTTTTCCACTCTACTCTTGACAAGAACATTGTGTCTTGGACATCAATCATCCTTGGTCTTCGGATCAACAACCGGTGTTTTGAAGCCCTGTTTTACTTCAGGGACATGATTCTTAGACTGAAGCCAAATTCTGTTACTTTAGTTTGTATTCTGTCTGCATGTGCTAGAATAGGAGCTTTGACATGTGGAAAAGAGATTCATGCTCATGCGTTGAGAACTGGAGTAAGTTCTGATGGTTTTATGCCGAATGCAATTTTGGACATGTATGTAAGGTGTGGAAGAATGGGATATGCGCTGAAACAATTCTTCTCAGTTCATCATGATGTTACTGCATGGAACATTTTGCTTACAGGATATGCTGAGCGTGGAAAAGGAGCACTTGCTTCTGAGGTCTTTCAGACAATGGTGGAATCAAACATTAACCCTGATGAAATAACATTTATCTCCATATTATGTGCTTGCAGCAGATCAGGTATGGTAGCAGAAGGCTTAGAATATTTTAACAGCATGAAGTACAAGTACTCCATCACACCAAATCTGAAACACCATGCATGTGTGGTTGATTTACTTGGCCGTTCTGGGAAATTGGAGGAAGCTTATGAGTACATAAAGAAAATGCCAATCAAACCAGACGCAGCCATTTGGGGAGCTTTGTTAAATGCATGCAGGATTCACCATCATGTTGAACTTGGGGAGCTTGCTGCAGAGAATATCTTTAAGTACGATACAACAAGTGTTGGATACTACATTCTTCTCTCTAATCTTTATGCTGATAATGGTAAATGGGACAAGGTTGCTGAAGTGAGAAAAACAATGAGACAGAATGGGCTAATAGTGGATGCTGGATGCAGCTGGGTGGAGGTGAAGGGCACAGTGCATGCTTTCCTCAGTGGTGATAACTTTCACCCTCAAATAATGGAAATAAATGCACTTTTGGAGAGGTTTTATAAGAAGATGAGGGAAGGTGGTGTTGAAGGGCCAGAAAGCAGTGAGATGGACATAATGGAAGCTTCTAAGGCTGACATATTTTGTGGGCACAGTGAAAGATTGGCCATTGTCTTTGCACTTATTAATTCTGGCCCTGGGGTGCCTATTTGGGTGACAAAGAATCTCTACATGTGCCAAAATTGCCACAACATTATCAAATTTATCTCTAGGGAGGTTCGCAGAGAGATTTCTGTAAGGGATGCTGAACAATTGCACCATTTCAAGGGAGGCTTCTGCTCTTGCATGAATGAAGGATATAGGAGTTAACTGTAAGATATGTAGCATCATGATGAAAACTTAGAATTGAAAGAAATTACTTCAACATTCCTGCATACAAAAATGATTAATAGGCCTAAGAATCATTTATCATGCTATACTGAGAGTGGGGGAAAAGGCTGTTATGTCTATTGCACATATGTAAGTATAAAATTTATGGAGTACATAAATTACTTTTTCAACAGTTTCACTCCCTCACCCCAAAAGAAAATGTGTGTTATTGTGATCTATGATCTCATTGTAACCTAAAGTGATATATAAATAGAATTTTGGTGGAGTAGAAATGTTGTATACGGTAGATTCCATGGTTCTAGGAATAATAGATGTAAGATTTAAACATGACTCTCATACATGACAGGATTCATTCCCATCAAGTACCAAAATGATTAATTAAATAAGATGAATGTTCATTATTTTGTAAAAACACGAATAAAGAACTTGAAATCTGGGGCATGGTTATGTAGAAAGTGGAATAAAGGCATGTATTCTACACACCTATTCCCTCTCTCAATTTTATTTCCTTCAAAAGAAAGTTTTCATTCAATCATCCAGCATCACTCAATATTGTAAAAGTGTGAAAAAAACTTCAGATATCTGTTCATAATTTGGCTACTTTCTTGAAGTTGATTGACTTGGTAGATGACCAAAAGAAGCTGTTTGCTACTGCAAGATCCCCACTACCATAATCAATTTCAATTGAGTTTTCTTCCTCCAATACAACAAGTTATCTGTTATGCTCCTAAAGTTTTTCTTCTGTACCCTGGACTGTTATTTGATGTTATTTCAGCTCCTTTTCTTTTTCTTCTTGCTTGTGTTCTTTGTTTGCAAATAGGTTAACTTCAAACTCTTTCTTTAATAGCTGTCTCAGTTCCTTCCTTGTGCAAAGTTGTTCTTGGCCTACCCCAGGCAAATACAGAACAAAGGTTTTAAGGTAATTTCTTGTTTCTTTTTTAGTGTCTATAACTTTTAATAGATTTTTCATTTGAAAAGAAATTACTTTTTACCGTAATATTTAAATGAGGAATCATTTCTGACATTCTGTTTGATTGGCTTACTTCATGGTAAATGAGACATTGTCTTTTTGTCATAGCTATGTAAGTCTTCACCTTTGTTCTTCTGTTTTGAATTTGATGACTATGATGGACATTCTGGTTTCTGATAGTTCAACGTATTTCAAATAAGTCATTTTTACATGAAAAAAACTTTTAAATGACATAATTTAAAGTTATTTTTATTTATGAAAAAAAAAACTTCTTTGTTATGCTTGATGGTCTTACGTGTGATTATTTTTATTTAGATGGGCACCTTGCGCTCAGAAATAGAATGAATGCGATTATCATAATTGGTTGAAAATAGTTTCTAATTATTATACCAGAAGCTACTTTTTTATTTTTCAACCTGAGTCATTTGTAGAATATTAACTTATCTGCATCCTTTTAGTTACACATAATAAAGGTGGCAAAATAACTACCACTGAACTTACATATAAATAAAAATAATTAACTTCATACCAATTAAAATAATCAGTTAACATTGTTTAATTTTACCAGTCTCACTTTAAAAAAAAAAAAATCAAATATTCTTCACTGAGACTTCACAACAGTAAAGGAATTAACGAAAATAGGATTACAATTAAAAGTTTTTCAAGAACAAAATCATTATAAAGTAACTCGATCTACTTATATAAATCCATCAATCATAACAATCTTTCACTTAAATTTGAACCCAGATAGTGTGAATCAAAAAATTATACCAAGACACTCGTAAAATTTACGCATTTTTTTTACTGTGGAGATCACAAAAGTTCCGAATGCATCTTAACCATAAAACTACTATTTTATTTTACTTTGACTCTAAATTCAAGAGCACTTATCATTCGTCTTGCAATTCTAACTGACACGATAATGTCAATTACATAATCCATTATAGCATTTTATAGAACTCATTCATACGTTGAGAAACCCGGGCCTAATTAAACTGCAAACTCACTTGTGATGACAGAGGTCTTCCAATGCTAATTAATTTTCTTTCCTTAATTTAACTCGAACCTTACAATTCAAAGGAACGAAGTTCCTTGCCATAAATTATCCGGTGGTGGTAAAAAATGGTACAAATTTTGATGATAGCAAGTCTATGCAACAAAATTGTAGTATATAAAAAAACCCATTTTCATGTTGAGGAGAAAAAAAAGAAAGATCTATAAAGTGGATCTCAGCAATATTTGGGCAAACCAAAGTAGGACGACTTCAGTCAAACATGTGGGGTAGTGGTCTGACAGCCATAAATGCATCCACCATCTGAAAGAATTATGGAAAAGAGAATATGTAAGTTTTGCACCATATACATGAATACAGCCAAACATGTTTTCGTAAAACAAGCTTGAGCAATTATGTAGTGTGCAGATTGACCATGTGCCATCAACTTTTGAACACCAATAGATGCTACTTTTTCTATTATGTAGACACATATATTAATTTGTGGAATGGAGGCAGTTTAGTAAACAAAAACGATCTCAGAGAAATCAGTTTCAGGTGTTCTATCAAATATTGAACAATATGAGCTTTCCTTAATTCCACCCGAGACTTTCCTCTCACCCAGGTTAATAATTGGTTTCGGCAATACTCAAGATTATGTAATTAACAATCGAAATTTCAACTTGCTTTCCCTGTATTATTATTTCACTTTTATAGCATAGTCATATGCAATAACATCTATTATTGTTGAATGCATACCTCTTCAGTCACAGAAGCCCGAGCCCTACGATGTCTCTCCACTAGTTCAGTCAAGACTTGAATTAGCCGTTGCTTTACCTCACCGGTCAGCATGCGCCCTTCTCCATATTCCTACAAGAGAATAACAGAATAAGTTAGCGAAAAAAAATCAAGGAAAGCCTCGTTGTGCTATTTGTATTATTACAAATTGGGGAAAAAAGATAGAAATCACACCTCCTTGATGTGTTCAAGTTCAGCGTCATCTTCTAAGAAAAATGTTAGGTATTTGATTGGTATATCTACCTGAATCATGTTACAAAATGTCAAAATTATTGGACTGCAAGAGGAGGTAAAGACGGGAGCACTAAAAGAAAGGAAAAACAATTTATTAGACAAAAAGGGGTTTAATCTTTTGTTTTAATTTTATTAGGAATATATATGCCTTCTTAATCCTTCTTAATTCTATCACTTTTCAGAGTTTAGGTGAGGAGGCAAAACATTAAATGAACGATGGATCCATCACATGTAAACTGCAATATTTATGAACCGACAAGAATTCCGTTACCTCAAGATTTGCCCCCAATTGCCTATGTTTCTCAATAGAATCTTGCCCACCAGAAAATGCATGCTTGTTTACCTGAAGAGAGCCACACATACAGTTGGCGAAATTAACCAAATGAAGGTAGAAAAAACGAGACAGATCGCTTAGAAAAATCAGAGAATAGGGTGACGTGTGCAAAATATTAGGGTCTACTTGCATTTAGAAAATGTACTGTTTTTATTTCTTATTTTTACAAATAATTACAAAAATACCACCTTGATTTTACAGTTATGCTTTCAAAGATTCCTAGATTTCCATTGTTTCCCATACAAATCTATGAAAATAAAGAAGATAAGTAAAAACAAGATGGCATTTTGTAACTATTTGCACAAGCAAATAAACAAAATAAGAAAACAATACTCAAACCAAACATATCCTAATTTATCCAGTAAAGTAAAGCAAGATTTACATATGGAATCTAGTATATGGTAATAAGTTGGAATGAATACTTTCCAAGGGAAAGAGAAAGAAAACCATTCAATAATTTTTGGAAAATTATACACATTACAGACACCAATTTCAACAAGTAGATTTACCACGTCACCAAGATTCCTAAACAAAACAAGCAATTAAAGAAAGAATAATCTACTGCTAATTTTTGTCACAATGGGCAAATAAATCTACAAGACTTGTACGTAAGCAACAGTATAACAGAAAAGAAAAACTTTGAAGAGAGTAATATCAGTAGCACACCTTGTTCTTTATATCTTTTGCAGAATCAGTCACATATATTGCAGAATTGGGATCACTGGCAGACATTTTTCCTGTTTCCCCCTGCAAACATATATATTTTAAAGATGTGAGATCATGGTTGACAGAATCACGTCCCTACCAAACATGCAGAATAGTATGAGTGTATGATTATGGCTCCCATCTCCACACTAGTTCATGAACAAAGACACGATGGGGAATTGTGGAGCAATGTCTCTTTTGTGTTAGCACATATTATGTTTTTTAGATAGTTTGGGGTTTTGAACTCCAAATGACTCAACATCCTCAACTAAATTTAGGCTCCTTCCTACCGCCCATGGAATGTGTGTAAAGACCAAAACGCCCATTCAACTAAATAAACCCTATTTTCTTCGCTGTCTACACTCCATACACATCGCAGTCCAAGCTTGGGCCATATGCATGAACCCTGCTGACTGCTGTTGTTTATTTTGCTCCAATGAGTGCCACCCCCTCAACATGGGGAAGAGATAAGCTTTTGTGCATTGTGATTTCGTCTTGTTTTAGTTTTGTCGAGGCACACTACAGATTGCTCAATCTGGAAGTACACTCCAGATTAATCCGGAATTAGAGAAATAGATTGAAGGTTTTGAATAGGACTATCCAAACACTGTTTAAGTAATCTGGAAAATTATTCCACAGGTCTATAAATTGTTAATGTTTTAATAATCTACATTGAGCTATCTAGAATGCTTTCCTAATATGCTTGTTCTCCTTTTATGTGCAAATTGACATGACCACGACAAATGATGGTGGTTCTCGATCCAATGGAAGCTAAAGAGCTGTTGCCTGACCTAGTAATGCCAATCATGAAGATGATGAGAATGTGCATGCAAAGATGCACCAGCACAGTAGGTAGGTCTTGACAAAGCCTAGGGGTCCGAAGACACCTCTTTGTTGACAATGTACACAGATCAAGTTGCGGGATGGAATGGTAAGAAATTATATTTCTTAAAATTCATAATTAGCATAATATTATATCTTGAGTTTGTTTGTAATAAGGTATTAATTGTGGGCCTTTGCAGGATAGTGGGCAGCTAAGGTTGGTGTCCCATGGGCACACACAAACTAAAAAAATTTGCAGTTGACAATTCGTCATAGCTGACTGCAATAGGCAACAACCCAAAATTCTCACTTGCAACCTCAACACAATGGGTTGTACATTGTCTGCACAGAGGTATCTTCCCAGAGAATGCTCCACCAACATGTACCTGTTGTGCTTGCGCATCCTTTTCAAGCAGATCCTCATCATTCTTCATGATTAACTCTGCCTCAGATTTTTTTCTCATTCTTCACTTCACATTTTTTTTATGACAAAAGGGCTTGTACCAGTGTGACAAACCTGTTCCAACGTTGTTGAAGGATTGACCAAAACTTATGACAAACAGACCTGTTCCAACATTGTTGAAGGATTGACCTAAACTTATGACAGACTTGTTCCAGCGTTGTTGAAGGATTGTCCAAAACTTATGACAAACAGGCCTGTACTAGTGATATTGAACGATTGTCCAAAACTTATGACAAACAGACCTGTTCCAGTGTTATTGAAGGATTGGCCAAAACTTATGACAAACAGGCCTGTACCAATATTATTGAAGGATTCTTCAAAACTCATGACAAACAAACCTGTTGCAGCATTGTTGAAGGATTGTTCAAAACTTATGACAAACAAGCCTGTAGTGATGTTGAAGGATTCTCCAAAACTTATGACAAACAGACCTATTCCAGCATTATTGAAGGATTGTCCCAAACTTATGACAAACAGGCCTATACCAGTGTTATTGAAGGATTCTCCAAAACTTATGACAAACAGACCTATTCAAGCATTATTGAAGGATTGTCCAAAACTTATGACAAACAGGTCTGTACCAGTGCTATTGAAGGATTCTCCAAAACTTATGACAAACATACCTATTCCAGGATTGTTGAAGGATTGTCCAAAACTTATGACAAACAGGCCTGTACCAGTGTTATTGAAGGATTCTTCAAAACTTATGACAAACAAGCCTGTACCAATGTTATTGAAGGATTCTCCAAAACTAATGATAGACAAACTTGTTTCAGCTTTATTGAAGGATTGTCCAAAACTTATGACAAACAGGCCTATACCAATGTTATTGAAGGATTCTCCAAAACTTATGACAAACAGACCTGTTCCAGCGTTGTTGAAGGATTGACCAAAACTTATGACAAAAAGACCAAAAAGACATGTTTCAGCATTATTGAAAGATTGTCCAAAACTTATGACAAACAAACCTGTTCCAACGTTGTTGAAGGATTGACCAAAACTTATGACAAACAGACCTGTTCCAGCATTGTTGAAGGATTGACCTAAACTTATGACAAACAAACCTGTTCCAGCGTTATTGACGGATTGTCCAAAACTTATGACAAACAGGCCTATACCAGTGGTATTGAAAGATTCTCCAAAACTCATGACAAACAGACCTGTTCCAGTGTTACTGAAGGATTGGCCAAAATTATGACAAATAGGCCTTATTGAAGGATTCTTCAAAACTTATGACAAACAAACCTGTTGCGGCGTTGTTGAAGGATTGTTCAAAACTTATGACAACCAGGCCTGTACAAGTGTTATTGAAAGATTCTCCAAAACTTATGACAAACAGACCTGTTCCATTATTGAAGGATTGTCCCAAACTTATGACAAACAGGCCTGTACCAGTGTTATTGAAGGATTCTCCAAAACTTATGACAAACAGACTTGTTCCAGCATTATCGAAGGATTCTCCAAAACTTTTGACAAAAAGACCTGTTCCAACATTATTGAAGGATTGTCCAAAACTTATGACAAACAGGTCTGTACGAGCGTTATTGAAGGATTGTCCAAAACTTATGACAAACAGGCCTGTACCAGTGTTATTGAAGGATTCTCCAAACCTTATGACAAACGAACCTGTATCAGTGTTATTGAAGGATTCTCCAAAACTTATAACAAACAGACCTGTTCCAGCGTTGTTGAAGGATTGACCAAAACTTATGACAAACAGACCTGTTCCAGCATTATTGAAGGATTGTCCAAAAACTTATGACAAACAAACCTGTTCTGTTGAAGGAATGAACAAAACTTATGACAAACATACCTGTTCCAACGTTGCTGAACGACTGACCAAAACTTATGACAAACAGACCTGTTCCACCATTATTGAAGGATTGTCCAAAAACTTATGACAAACAGGCCTGTACTAGTGTTATTGAAGGATTCTCCAAAACTTATGACAAACAGACCTGTTCCAACGTTGTTGAAGGATTGACCAAAACTTATGACAAACAGACCTGTTCCAGCATTATTGAAGGATTGTCCAAAACATATAACAAACAGATATGTTCCAGCGTTGTTGAAGGACTTAACAAAACTTATGACAAACAGACTTGTTCCATCGCTTTTGAAGGAGTGACCAAAATTTACGACAAACAAACTTGTTCCAGCGTTGTTGAAGGATTGTCCAAAACTTATGACAAACATGCCTGTACCAGTGTTATTGAAGGATTCTCCAAAACTTATGACAAACAGACCTGTTTCAACGTTGTTGAAGGATTGTCCAAAACTTATGACAAACAAGCATGTACCAGTGTTATTGAAGGATTCTCCAAAGCTTATGACAAACAGACCTGTTCCAACATTATTGAAGGATTCTCCAAAACTTTTGACAAACAGGCCTGTTCCAACATTATTGAAAGATTCTCAAAAACTTATGACAAACAGACCTTTTCCAACATTGTTGAAGGATTGTCCAAAACTTATGACATACAGGCCTGTTCCAGCGTTATTGAAGGATTTTCCAAAACTTTCGACTAACAGACATGTTCCAACATTATTGAAGGATTGTCCAAAACTTATGACAAACAGGTCTGTACCAGCATTATTGAAGGATTGTCCAAAAATTATGACAAATAGACATGTTCTAGCATTATTGAAGAATTGACCAAAACTTATGACAAACAAACCTGTTCCAGCGTTATTTAAGAATTGTTCAAATCTTATAACAAACAGGCCTTTACCGGTGTTATTGAAGGATTCTCCAAAACTAATGACAAACAAACCTGTTCCAACGTTATTGAAGGATTGTCCAAAACTTCTGACAAACAGGCCTGTACCAGTGATATTGAAGGATTCTCCAAAACTTATACAAACAGACCTATTCCAGCGTTGTTGAAGGATTGTCCAAAACTTATGACAAACAAGCCTATACCAGTGTTATTGAGGGATTCTCGAAAACTTATGACAAACAGACCTGTTTCAGCGTTGTTGAAGGCTTGTTCAAAACTTATGACAAACAGGCCTGTACCAGTTTTATTGAAGGATTCTCCAAAACTTAGGACAAACAGACCTGCTCGAGGGTTATTGAAGGATTGTCCAAAACTTATGACAAACAGGCTTGTACCAGTGCTATTGAAAGATTCTCCAAAATTTATGACAAACAGACATGTTCCAGCGTTATTGAAGGATTGACTAAAACTTATGACGAACAGACCTCTTCCAGCGTTGTTGAAGGATTGTCCAAAACTTTTGACAAACAGGTCATTTCCAGTGTTATTGAAGGATTTTCCAAAACTTATGACAAACAAACGAGTGATTCTTCCTGCACCTCCATAGTTTTTCAAAATTCCCATTTTGAACATAATGAAAAGACCAAAATGTCCTTTGTCTACAACCAATAGTGTAAAAATTTTTTACATTGCAGGTTGTAGAACCCGCAATGCGTTTTTTCAAATTTTTACATTACGGGTTCTACAACCCGCAATGCATTTAAAATTTTTTTTATCAACCCGCAAAAAAAATTAATTTATTTTTATAAATACTAAAAATTATTTATAAAAATATTTTTTTTACTTTTTATTATAAGAAAAAGTAAAATTATGTGAAAAACAAATATTACAAAAATTTGTGGCCTTGACCAGGATCGAACTGAAAACCTTTACTGTGTAAGACTAAGGTGATAACCATACACCATAGCAGATTGTTGGTTGTACAACTCGCAAAAGAAAACAATTTATAAATACATTGCGGGTTACAAAATTTTTTTTAAATGTATTGCGGGTTGTACAACCCGCAATGTAAAAATACAAATTTTTTTTAAAATGTATTGCGGGTTGTACAACCCGCAATGTAAAAATTTTAAAAAACGCATTGCGGGTTCTACAACCCGCAATGTAAAAAATTTTGAAACACATTGTGGATTTTACAACCCGCAATTCATTTTTGAAATTTTTTTGAATTGCGGGTTGTACAACCCGCAATGTGTTTCAAAATTTTTACGCTATGTGTTGTAGACGAAGGACATTTTGGTCTTTTCATTATGTCCAAAATGGGAATTTTGAAAAACTATGGAGGTGCAGGAAGTCATCATGGAGGTGCAGGAAGAATCACTCCAAACAAACCTTTTCCAGCGTTATTGAAGGATTTTCCAAAACTTATGACAAACATGTCTGTCCCAGCATTATTAAAGGATTGTCCTGACAAACAGGTCATTTTAATTGTGGTCATTTTCATTGTAGTTGACAGATTAAGCAAAGCAGCAGCACATTTCATGGATCATTCCAACAGCTTATGCTTTTGGAAAAAATGTTCATAATAAAATAAAAAAATATTGCCTAGAGAGAATTAAGTGTTTAATTAGGTTTGCAGAATGATGAATATCAGAAGCTCTCTTAATCAATTTGATAAAGTAGCGTTTTGAAACATAAGAATACCTGTAATGCAGGGAAGAATAAGGATTCAATCAAGGCTGGCTTATTGAATCCCATTCGAGGAGCAACATCACGCGTCATTCTAAAATATGGATCCTGAATATGTTATAAAAAATACTATTACCAAGAATAAGATGAATGCTAGGAAGAAAATAATAGACCATGATGCATTTGAGAAATATCATATGCTCTAAGTTGGAACAGATCCTTTTTATGACATTTTTCTTTAAATAGTTGCAGGAATGAAGAGAATTTGGACAAGAATAAATTTACAGATACACAGTAATCAGATATGGCCATTGCCATACACATTAATCTTCAACCAAATCAACTAGCATGTAAAAGCATTGATGTCCAACGGACCTGGTCAATTGCACAAGGAATTAAACAACGGAGATTCTCTTTTCCAGAAAATAGGTGAGGAAATGAACTGGGAAATGATGGAACGGCCTGCACAGACAAAAGAAGCACATGCAGTCATCACCATGTAAAAAATTCAAAATATGTAAGAATTCAATTATAACTAGAAAAAGCAAACTTGCATTATGCACACAGAGGAATACTATAGTTTCAGCATCATGATTTCAAGTTCCATTGTCAATAGTTCAAAAATATGATAAAGTTCCATTGTTAATAGTTTAAAAATATGTTGAAGTTCCATCATCATACAAATAACTTGTAAAGGACAAACTTTCACGAACCTATTTTGAACAAAATATGAATAGTGCTGCTACTGCATGTAATTGATAAAAATACATTATGTATCAGCAAAGAGAAATGACTCAGGAAGCCAACTAATAGCTCAACTACATTAACCAAAAAGTAAAGACAGGAATCATTCTGTAAAGAGAAGAATGGACCATACCTGCACAGGAGGAAAACTAACTTTTCCAATATGATCTTCCCCAGCAAAACCAAAGATGCCAACAGCCTGGTTATATGTCACACGTGTTGCAACCTCACACATGTTCTTATAGAAGGAACTGAAAAGGAAATTATCCTCAGCTACAGAAGATTTGCTTTATGGAGAATAGTTAACAGTAAAAGAGATCGGGAAATTTCTCATGCGACATTTTATTCAGTATTTTCTTTTTTAATTATGATGACTAATAAAAGCCCCAAATTAATTTTAACACTCATTCATTATTTTTAAATATGAGAATGAGTTCCAAAAAAATTAAAAGTGCTTGCACATTTAAGTTTGTTGAACTTCAAATTTTTATGAGAAAACTTCATCTTGGAAAGAAATTCTGTACAATGTTCTGGATGAACTGGAGAACTTTCTGCTGAATAAGAGAAAAGCATGCCTGAGATTCAACTAATTTTAATAATGTATAGCTAAATATTCTCAATAAAATCTCTTAAACTTTAACTAATCCATGATTTAATAAATCTGCATATATCAGGGAAAAACTGCATACATCAGGGAAAAACTGCATTTATAACTCACCCGCCAACATAATTAAAATCAGAGAAGATGAACGTCTTTGAAATGTCAAAACCACAAGCAATGATGTCCTTTGCATTCTCCCTTGCAAGTCTTCGGCACTCCTCTACAGTAAGATTTTTCCAGAAGAACTTTTCATCATCAGTGAGCTGTATAACCAGAGGAACCTTAAACACATCTTGCAAATACCTACATACCATTTTCCACCAGGTCAACAAACATCCCCAGCAATCACAAGAATTGAGAACTCACCTTCATTTTCAAGCTTGACCCAAAACTTAAGCATCTAATTTCAATCAATTATCATGGTAAAACTCTCTTAATCTATCATTTATGAAAATCACTATGTCAATACAAAATGCAAACAACACTAACACAGAAATTGTAATAGATATTGCCTACACATTGAGATTATACGCATTGAATCCACACTCTTTAAATAATAAAGTCATCATTTGATAAATCAAATCCCGGGTTTATGAATTTTCATCAAATTTTTATTTAAAAAAATGAAATAGAGTAAATATATACAACTCAGTTCCAGACAAAGGCCACTAGTGTTAACCTATTTAAATAAACAGAAACCGATTTAAATCAAATGAAACTTTCGGAGACGAGAACAAGCACTGCTTGTAAGTTGTAACATCCCACATATGCAATCGCATAATTTGCTTGTGACTAGATAATTAACACACCACAACTACAGATTACCATCAACTTTCCATTTCAAAAAGCGAAATGGAGTAAATATACACAATTTACGATCCAAGAAATAAGTGACTAGTGTTAACCAAATTTGAACAAATAGAAATTTATTGAGAACAAATAGCGAATGCACAACTTGTAATTGAAAATGTAACATTAACTACACAAATTTTCATCAAATTTCAGGAGACCAAAGCAACACAAATAATATATGAAATTGTGAAGTCATTAATGGTGTGTTTGGAAACAGTTGGATAAACGTAACCAACATTTTTTCTGGTCCCCTAGTAATATTGCTTCTCCAATTTTAGCTTTGGAATCTGTTGACCTCCAAACGGCAAATCAAACACACTCTAGATGTACACAACTTGGTCCTAGAAACAAGTCAGTCGCTCATGTCCACCCATTCAAACAAACAAAAACTTCTGGAGACCAGAGCAACATACGTAACATACCAAATTCTGAACTCTCTTTAAAATTCACTCATGACTACAAAACTACACAATGCATTCACAATTTTTCGTCAAATTTCCATTTAAATAAAAAAATGAAACCCAGTCAACCAACACAATTTGGTCAAGAAATAAGCCACTAGCGTCAACCAATTCTAGTACAAAATTCTGAGCTCACTCTTTAAAATTCACGCTTGAATACAAAAACAACACAATTTTTCATCAACTATATATTTTAAAAAATAAATAAAAGCCAAAAGCGTCAAACAATTAAGGTACCAAATTCTGAACTCACTCGCTCTCTAAAATCCACTAGTAATGCAACACACTAGATCTACAAATTTAAATAAAGATTAATTTTAAATTCTGGAAGAAAGAAAACGGAGAGACGCGAACTCACTCACTTAGTGAACATGAAGGGAATCAAATGTCCCAAGTGCAACGCCTCGGAGGAAGGACCGCGTCCGGTGTACAAGTAAAACTTATCGCCTCTCTCGTAGGCGTCCAGAATCTCGGCGAAATCGCTGCAACACAAAAACGACACTTAAAATTACCGTTTAATGAAATGAAGGGAGTGAAGGAAGGAAATGGAGGTACCTACCGGTGGGCGAAGAAAACGCCGCGTCGAAGAAAGACGTGAGGAGTTTGTGAGGTGAGGCGTTGGAGACGCGAGATGAGAGCGTCGTCGAGCTTCTGGCAACCGAAACGGTCGATGAGTTTGTCGTAATCGATTTTGCCTTTTGATGAAACCTCCCATGGATTCACAACTTGTTCCGCTTCCTCTTCTAGATTCTTCTTCTCAACCTCTGCCATTGAATTTCTTCTTCCCTCTCTTTGGAATGTAGAGAGAGAGAGAGGGAAATGGAAATTAGTGCCGCTGCAGAGACTTAAGAGAGTGTAGGGTTTTGATCTTCAGAGCTTTGTTGTTATCCTTTAGAAGTGTTTGTTAGTTTAAGGTTGAAAGTGTTTACTTACTTGTCCTTGGTAGTTAAATTTCGTAAAGTGTTGTTTGATGGTATGATTTTAGTTTATAGAAGTATATATAAAAAAAATATATATTTTGAATGAAGATGTTAAATTATTTTTTGCGTGTAACTCGATAATATAATTTACTTTTATAAATTATGAAATCTTAATATATTATTGTATTCAATAATTATTATTTTTGTGCATAATAAGGTAATTATATAATATTACGTAATAAATTATATGTATTTATCATTTGTATGCAAAAAACTATATCCTTTATATTATTTTTTAATTACTTAATGATCATAAATGAAAAAAAACAACTGTTATTATTTTATATTACATATGAATTTTAATGTATTATAATAAATAAATAAATAGTTCTTAAATTTTGTGTATTTGGATGAAAACATTCACAGGGAAATCTTTACCTGGTCGAATAATTTTGTATTGTTGGGAATAATATTTCAAGGAAAGTTAAACCTAAATATTTATTTTCGTATTCGTATTTTTTATTCATATTTAGTACTTTTAACAAATAATTTTTTAACTAAAACTTGAAAAAATAAAAGTGAAATGGAAAGGTAGAAAGAATGCACTTGGGATGGAAATTTATTGTAAGATATAAATGTTTGCTCATGGATTTAAATCGGTTTTTAGTTAAAATAACATTTAATTAACAAATTAAAATAACTACAAGTTCAATTCGATTTGGATTATCCTTTTTAAAAAAATTATTTAATCGGATAAAAAAACGATTCGAATTGGATGATAATCTACACATCCTTAAATAATTAAATTACTAGATCCATTTAAGATAATCATTTAAAAAATAAAATACAAATTTTTTTCATCAGAAAAAAATGAATTAAATGAACTCTTATATAAAATATTTAATTATGACAGAAAAATGAATTGTAATTTAGCATAGAACTTTAATCCTGATGTTCTTAACAACAAACTAGATTAAATGAGCCAACATATTCCCTGATATTATAATTTGCCTTAACTTGTTCACACTAGATAAAATACAGAAAATGCAAAATACATAATCATTAACTTATCTTTCTTCCATAAGACAATAATAAAGATATTGTAGGAGAAGAATGACTCATCCTTTCTTGATGTTCTTAGTAACATGTTTTGCCTTACCACAAGATCAAAACTCCCAAACAGGTAATTTGAGGGAATAGTAAATAACTTAACCTTGTACATGTTGTACAAATGAATTCAAATATAATTAAGGCTACTCAACACTGACATTCAGGAAAGAGCAAATAGTAATAAAGCACATTGACTTCACAAACCTATCACTATTGCTGCAACTTGAGTACTGGGAAGGCAATAACATCTCGAATACTGGCAGAATTTGTCAAAAGCATCACCAGCCTATCAATTCCGAGGCCCTGGATTTGTAAATGGCAATTAAAAAGCTACAATAGGAAAGGAAAAACAATTGCTATTCTAACACTGCGGCAAATAATGCTGACAAAGATTAACATTATGATTCAGAGAAGTGAAAAACATTAATCGTTGACTATCACACTTATTATATCACTCGTACAAATCCATTGAAATTCCAGTACTAGTTTATAATTCATTCATTTCTAATACATATGCTCTTCAACAAGAAATTAAATAAACTATTGAAACATAAATTTGAAGATAAAAAGTAAACATGACAATACACAATGAAAACCATAATGGACCTTTACAACACTGTATTTATTAAAGTAATATTTTAAAATGAAGAATAATTACGATATAAATGAACCGTGAAGATTTTTCTATTAAAAAAGTATTAGAAATTTAAGTATGAGTTGAAAGTGTTGAATAGAAATGAGAAAATTTAATGATATATAAAGATAAAAATCCAAAAATACATAGTCTCAAGATTTTAGTTAAAGGTGATGTCATGTTACATCACAACTCATTTCCCTAGTAAAAAATGATACTATAAGGAACTTAATATGTTATCAAGTTGATTTCAAGACAAGACAATTGTTGATTGCATTGGACAGAATCAGTGCCCCTTCAATTCAGGACCATGTTAACACCACAAGAAAAAATAAAGGGCGAGTGGCAAAACTTTACAAAGATACACAATGCAGGTTAATTACTATACCATTCCCGAAGCTGGAGGCATTCCGTATTCCAAAGCTGTGAGAAAGTCATCATCAAGAGTTACTTCATATGAGTCATCTTCATCTTCCTTTCCTTCCTTTTTATCATCATTTGCTGAAACAGCTGATCTCTTCTTTTCATGCTGTCTAATTTGATCTTCCAAGCGTCCCCTCTACCATGTTCAGAAAATAAACCATTTTATTGCCATCAAAGTACTCAATCACCATAATAAAATTGAGACAGTTAATTAAATTGATCATAAATAACCATTAGAGTTCATCTTTTTCCAAAGAAGTGGGCATGGACAAAGTCCATTTTCTATTTCTGGTAGTGTTTGGAACAGATTAACGAACACATTCAAGTCTTTGTGCATGTTTGGTTCCAAACACCTAACTTGGTTATCCATGTGAAGTTGAACCAGATATTTATAGCTTCTGCGTGAACTTAAATTTGGACGTGAAAAAAAAAATGGAGAAACGCATGTAGTTAATGGACAATAGCATGCACTTCCGCATACATTAAATAAGGACCAATTTGATTATGATGCAGCACCAAGTTTGAGTTGTTTTCCTGTTGATATGTCATCAAATTTTCATAAATGATGTTGAACTTATCCCATATGTCAGCTATTTTGTTAAGGTAATTGTATAAAAAGAAATAGGAAAAGATAAATAAACTCCTCTGAATGAACAATAGCAAGAACCTAAACCTACTTCAAAACTAACAAAGAATAGTATTTTATATTTATTTTACCCGGAACTTATTTTCCCCTTTTCAAGTGGTTGATTATGAGAAACAACTGATGAAAAACAAGTTAAATATTGCGTACGGTAAGCATAATCGAACAAGCTATGCAGCTTGGATCTGAAAAGTTTGAAAACTTTGGAATCTTACCTGATCTACAGGATCAGTCAATTCCGAGAATGCATTGCCCAACTCACGACCACAAATGAAAAGTTCAAATCTCTCTGTCAAACCTGTGGATCTAATGTAGGATCATGTGTAAGATAGAAGCTAATATCTAGAAACAGAAAATGTGCATCACTTTCTTATTGAGATTGGCTAGGATGCCTTTTTTAGAATATATGTAATCACTGCATGCCAGAAAGTACGTAATACAACATTCCCAAGTTTATATTCCCGGGGATGAGTTTTAATCTGTGAAACAAATATTCTTCTAAGTTCAAAAAGATTAAAATATTCTTCTAAATTCAAAAAGATTAATATTTCGTAGTAGGTAGGATAAAAATACCTTAATAACAACAAATAACATTATTTGATATTTTGAGATGTTTCTACCTTCTGTGTGGTTTGGCAAGTGGAGATATCTCAATTGGATAGTCTAGAACGAAAGTAGGTTGGATGAGCTTTGGTTCTACAAAAATCTCAAAAACCTAAATAAACAAGACAAAAACAATCTGGTTAGCGTCTGCAAGTGAAATTGACAATATAATAAACAAGACAAAAACATAAAGGAATATAAATATAAAGATCATCAACTAAAAGGAGAAAAAGTGTAATTACAAAAACAAAATATAAATTACGAAATGAAAAGAATGTTCATGAATAAAATCTACCTCATTAAGAAGGTGGCCAACGGATCGGCATGCTTCAATGGAACCTTTATCCTTGTTATCAAGATTCTTTTCAAGGGTATCTAGAGTAACACGCTTTGCAACCTCAAGATCATCTCCCAATTCACTGAAATCGACCCCAGCAATTTCTTTAACAAGATTGTGCATAGTCTCCCTCCTCCAAGGCCTTTCTAGGCATATCTCGACTCCCTGTAAGGAATCATTATACCACCTTCAACAAATTTGTTATAAGGAAATAAATTTCAGTAAAATGTCATCACTCATCAAACACTGGCTGATATTCAAAATTTAGTTAATGCTAAGCCATCATTGAGGGAACTACATCAGAAAGAAAATGTTCAGAATATATTAAAAAAAAAAACTTCATTTTAAGTTTTAAAGCAATATTGTAAACATAATATCCTCTGTTGGCAGCATGAAGTCAGAAGGGCTGCAGGGAAGAACGAGCAAATTTAAAGATAAATATATAAATTTGGTAGTACGTTAACCTAAAAAATAACAACTACAAAACACAAAACACAAACCTAACCCAACCAAATAACCAACATC
>Ga0099824_1002934_pt1 | contig 24961 bp, 12 predicted proteins | sample SiratrowhiteBW_FD_76837 | JGI IMG/M metagenome (GOLD analysis project Ga0099824, IMG submission 76837) | Root nodule microbial communities of legume samples collected from California, USA - Siratro white BW | ecosystem: Host-associated > Plants > Roots > Nodule | place: USA: California...
TTTTTTTATTTTTCAAATTTTTTTTTTTTTTTTTTTTTTTTTTTTTTTTTTTTTTTTTTTTTTTGTTTTTCAATTTATGAAAATCATCATATGCTAGTTGTAGTGTAATTTCTGAGTGGTAGCTAAACGAGGAAGAGCAAATTAAGGGGTGCTCTTGGTTTTGATTTTATGTGTGGCAGTGTGAGAAATGTAATTTTTTTATTTATACACACACTTGGATGCACTAAAGTAAAGAAAAAACAGAAAATGGTATGGTTTAACTATTATTGTAGTGTAATGTATGTGCTTTGCTACAGTTCATTCATTGAAATTGCTTGTTATATATCTTAGCATTCTTGGTATTTCTAGCTTGGCAAATGTGACTACAGATGAAGTGAATGCTTGCTGTAGGAAACGGTTATGTTTCATTGCTTTGGATTTAGATGTCGCAAGTCTTTAACTTCATTTCTTGATGCTTGCTGTTAGCAATCAAGTTTCTAATGGTTGGATGCTTGTGTCTGTTTGTTGCAGTGTATTGGGGAAATCAAAGACAGCTTTTGTCACATTTAAAGACCCAAAAGCGCTTGAGATAGCATTATTGTTATCGGTATGTCTCTTTTATTTTGTATCTTTGTTGGTGTGTTATGTTTGATTTGTAATGAATCTTGACTCAGAGAAAGGAGGGAAATTGTTTTTTTCAGCTTCTGTTGGTGTTTAATTCATTTCTGTGTCACGTTTTGAAACAGGTTCTTTACAATTTCGAGAAGGATAATTCGACACTGAACTGAGTTCTTTGAACTTTTAAATTTTGAGATTGGATTTAAGTTATAGGTACTACAACAAAAACATTTTTTCCACTAGATGGGGTTAGCTATCTGGAGCAAATAATGACATAACGTTCTATAGTAAATCATGTCTGCATACTAGTTAAATTGAATCTTATTGTAAATAATGTCCGTAGTGGCTTTTCCTATAGGTTTTATGATTTTACCATCTTTTCCTCAATAGGTGCTGTGCTACCCAATTACCCGTCCAATCTATACATTTTTACTATATGTCTTGCATGTCCACTTGTCCATAGTAACGTTCTGATTTTTTTGAGATCATTCTTAATTTGTTGCTGGCTGTATGTCATCCATTCAGTCCCATATGACATCATAGTTCTTATGGTTGACATCTTGTATGATGGATCTGAGACTGAAATCATGTTGCTTTCAGTATGGTATGGCATCAATTTTCACCTCTAAGCTAGAATTATCATACCTCTTGCTAATCTGACCTTCAATATACTCCATTTTACTTGTGCTAAATGAAATGGTGATTGTCTTTATCAAGTGAAATTGTTATGGTTGTCTTGGTAATGCCATGTGCTTAATTGAGGTTCCAGTTGGATGAGATTGAAATCCTCAAGATGTCATTTTATGGTTTCTGTTATGCAGAGAGTAAGCATAAAAATTTTCTGAATTTGTACATAAAACTGGATCAAAATAAAAGTTATATGATATCGAATGAACAGTAAGCTTTGTGCTAGTTCTATCATTTGCAGTGACAAATTTCTTGCAACTGCCATTCAGGAAGTATGATGTCACATTAGCAGAGCAGGGCTTATTTTTTTTTAATACTTAACAATGTATATTTGATTGCATTTTTTATTTGATATTTTGGTTTCAATGTCTTTCCTCTGTGGGCTTTTTTAGTCTTTTGATGCGATCATATTTCTGTTTGTGTTGAATTGGGAGCTTTCTCTACTTAGATAAACTTTTGCGCTTGGTGATGTGTAAAAGTAAAATTTCTGTTGTCCGCCAGGGAGCAACATTAGTGGACCAGATTGTGAGTATAACTCCAGTTGAGAACTACATACCAATACATGAGAATGACATGCAGGTCAGTATGTGAAGAACTCCTGTACTGTATCATGTATCAGTATTGCTAAAAAATTCAGAACTGATTGATTTCAATTTATGCAGGAAGTAAGGATGGTAGAAAATACTATAGATGTAGCTCTTGACAATGTTTCACCAGATATTGAGGTATAATTAAGATCTAATGTTTTGCATGATCTATTTTTCCTGATTTGATATTCTTCATGGGAATGTAAGGTTAGGTAAAAAGGCGTGGAAAAATATTATCAGTGTGCTAACGGCTTTCCATATGCATCTTCTAGCACTTTAATATACCATAATACTTTGACATTGCAATTATTAATATTAAAGTAATTTATATTTATACCAGTATCAAACAATCTTTAGGGTTTCTCATATTGTGTCAGGCAAATATTACAGGCACTGTTCACTTAATACTAATAAACTTTTTTCTTTTATAAATTGAGCTTATGGTTTGATGTACTACATCTCTCAGGAGCACAAAGCTAGCCTCACCAATGGAAGAATATACATTAATAGAGCACAAGATGTAGTTACTAGTATGCTGGCAAAAGGTTCAGCAATAAGACAAGATGCTTTGAACAAAGCTAAAGCATTTGATGAAAAGCATCAGTTAACTGCAAACGCATCTGCAAAGGTCATTTCTTTTGACAAAAGAGTTGGACTGACCGATAAACTAACAGTTGGCATCTCTGTCATGAATGAGAAAGTGAAATCTGTTGATCAGAGGCTTCATGTTTCAGATAAAACTATGGCAGCAATATTTGCTGCTGAGAGAAAACTGAATGATACTGGATCAGCTGTCAAAACAAGCAGGTTAGTCAGGTCTTTTATACTGAATACAATGTAATGTAATTTATACATAAAGGGTGGACGTTTACGTTTTAGGATTAGTCTTATAATACTCCTATAAAATAATTTTCTTATGAAAGTTGAAATCCATCAACATAGGTGCATACAAAGTTCAAAGAAAATAATCTCTTGTTTTTACCAATTTGTTTGAGAGATTTTGAAAAATACGACATTATTTCTCTTGATAAAAGCTTTACGTGGCACGTAAAAGTTTTCAATAAGAAGATCAAGTTCATAAAATATAAAACTTAGTTGATTCATTCTTAATGAAACTACTTTACTTTTACCTATGACATGAGTTGAAAAGAGTTTAGATATCTGATAGAAAATGATTTGTTTCTTCTAATTCAATTGAAAACCAGTATAAGAGGGTTTATGTAGAGCTCTACTTCCCTAGTATATTGATTACAATATCTCTTTTAGTATCCTACACTATCTTAGATGCAGTAATCACAAAGATTGATAATATCTCCTTGTAACTCAACAATAAGTTTTCAAAATTCAATACTCTCCTTTAAGTTGGTGAATGAATATCTATCATTCCCAACGTGCATGTGAGATCATGAAACTGTAAAGGCCCTTCTGTAAACAAATCTACAAGCTGAATTCTTGATGAAACAGTGATAAGACCATTATCCATTGATGAGGTGTTGGTGTATCACAATGTGTTTTGTCCTATCATATAGAACTTGATTGTGGGCAATACTAATACCATATCACAAAATTCAGCCGCACTAGACCTAGCCACTGCATTTTGTTTCTTCTCCTAGTCACCAAGTTTCCACCCAAGAAAATGCAATATCTAGAGGTGGACCTCCTATTAGTAATAGAACCTGTATAATCTGCATCAGTGTATATTTCCATGTTTAATTTCCATATTTCTTGAACAACAATCTCTTTTGTGGACTTGTCTTCAAATATTTAAGGATTCTATTCACAGCCTGTAAGTGGTGTTCTCTAAGATCATGCATGAACTGATTGACCACACTCACAACACAAGCTGTCTGGTGTGGTGTGGGCTTAGTAAACGAGCTTCCTTACAAGCTTCTAATATTGACCATTATTTACTACAGAGCTATCTTCATCACTCCCAATTCTATGGTTTTGTTCTGTAGCAACTCTAGGTTTTGGACAAGGTTGGGTTTATGTGTTCTCTCTCTAATATTGTACACGAAGAGACTTTTGGTGTTGATCCTCACTTAGGACTAGATTTTCCCTTATCAGGAGTAGCCCCAAAAATATCCTTGCAAGAAGTGTAGCGGGGTAGTATCAATGTAAGAAGATTCCTTCAATAGAGGGAGAAAAGGTTTACTCAGATGACAAAAGAACTTAGCTTCTATACAAGGATTCAGTTTCAAGAAAAGTAACATTCATAGAGGTATAAATTCTTAAACTTAGAGGATGGTAGCAACAATATCCCTTTTTATCCTAGGAACAACTAATGAATAATAGCTCCAGGATCCAATTTCCCATGAAATTGACTATGAACATGAACAAGCACAACACACCCAAAAACATGACTTTGGGTAATCGATACTAACCAACACTGTGACTATCTGGAACTTGAGTGGGTAATCCATTGATAAGGTAGGCAACAGTGAGGACAACCGGGACCCATAATTTTTAAATATTTATAAATATATCTAGATAAGTTAAAAATATGCTTTTGTTAGAAGTTCTCAAACTTTACCTATGCAAAATCTAATTTTTACTTATAGAGAAACATTTTAATTTTGTCTTCTTTTTCTTTCCCTATAGGTGTGTGTATTGACAAGTTTATTTGAAAATGTCATTAATTTGACATAGGCTGTTTGTTATCAGTTGTTAATGGCCTTCCTGTCCTTGAACAGATATTTGACAGCTGGAACAGCATGGTTTAATGGTGCTTTCAGTAAGGTGGCAAAAGTTGGCCAAGTTGCTGGCACTAAAACGAGAGAAAAGCTCCATTTGGCTGTATCAAACTTGACAGCAAAGGTGGGTTGGGTGCTTTTTATGTCACCACATCAAATAATAACAATTAAGAGTAAATTACAAATTTTGAGATTGCACATGACATTCATTGGCTTTTCTAACTCCTGCAGTAATCTCCCTTAATCTGTCTGCAATAATTTATATTGACACCCTTGTTACCCAAAAAACATGTTACATTGTGTACTCATGTGAGGGGAGTTGTGGTAAGCGGAATTATTGTGAACATTGAAAAGAACAAAAGTATCATGTGTAATTTAAGAACATGGGGTATCAGCATAATTCAGCCTACTAATAGTTATTTGTATTTTTTTTTTTTTTTTTTGTTTCAGCATGGTTGAGTGAAACTAGTTATTCTATCAAAAGAGGAATTGGATTTGTGCTCCAGTTTTTAATCTTTAATTTATCTTGCCAATTCTTAGTTCCATCTTTTGTGGTCCCCTCATGCAGGAACCACCAGTTGCTGCATAAACCAGAATTTCGTCATTTGTGGTCAACCTTTGAGGAAGCTCTCAGCACAATTGGTTTTGAATTTGATAGTAGAAATTTGAGTTACTGAGAGACTCTTGATTTGGATGAGAGCTGCTTTCTCTGTCCTTTATCAGTGGCTTGTAGCAAATATGGTGATTCAATTTATTCATATTTTTTATATTCTTTGTTTTTCCTTGTTTGCTGCTTTGTGATTTTGCAGTGGTAATTTTGTGGCTATTGTATATTTGTATTTCCCTTTGTGAAAAATGAATTATAGCTGTGGTGTAACAAGTTTTTTTCTTTTCTTCTCCCCATTTGTTGAAGTATTTAGCTGTGATCAAACTTAAAAGAATATTTAAAGTATATTATTTTAATTGTTGTTTGTCAGTTGCTTTAGTTCTAGAAGATTAGCTTCACAACTCATTCCTTCAATTTCTTAATTCCTTTATATGCTGTTTAATGGCTCATTATCTATGACCCTTTATCCATTTTTATAAGTCTTCAACATTTGTCACCATGAGAATTGTTTCAAAAATAAATAATAATAATAATAATTATTATTGTTATTATATTAAACTATATAAAAAAAATTCATATTAACTGACTAATTTAGGAAGCATTGATATAATATAATTAAAGATATTGGTTTTTTATTTTAATTTTCGAATTATACTCAATTTTAATTATTTAACATGATAATGAAAGGGTAATAAAATCGATTTCTCTTCGATCAAAACCACAACCACCACAGTCAATTGACGTAAAATAATAATAAAAGAATCGATAATGATAAGAAAACTATGTCATACAAAGCTTTTGAAAAGGAAAACAATTTATACTTTTTTAAAATAAAGAAATCTTAATAATATAAAGCCACGAGCCAAATATACAGTTCATTTTGCAATCAATTTTCCTAAGTCATTATATCTTCTTTTGTATATATAAGTATTCTGATTAATTGAGACACTCAAAGTTTAGACTTAATACATGTTTCTATTTGTATTTTCCTTTTATTTTATTTGTATTAGGTTTTTCACTGAAAAGGAATATCAAGTTTAAGGTAATTTGTTTTTTCAAAAAAATTATATAAAATAAAAATAAAATAAAATATAAAAAAAAATAAATATATATATATATATATATATATATATATATATATATATATATATATATATATATATTTATTTTAAGATCTCGTTTCAATCATTTTATTCTCTCTCATGTATATTTATTTCTTGTGTTTTTTTCTCAAAGTTGTCACTTTACTTTCTTTTTACCTTTATTTACTGACCACTCATCTCTTTCTAAATATCTAGTTGTATTTTGGAGTGATCTTCTTGCTTGAACAGTAAACTTTCTAAAAATAAAGAATTACAATTAAGGCAAATTATCTTAGATGATCTTTGTTAGTGAATTTAAAATAAGGTTGATTTCATTAGGAGGGTTTAGTAGAACAGTGCTTGTATAATATGTTTAGTTTGGAGTTCTTCTTTTTCATATGAAATTCACCTTTAATTTAATTTTAGGAAAAAAAGTAAAGTAGATTCATTTATAGTATTTTGTAAGAAATAATGTTATGAATTGGCATAATAAATTTATTTTGAGTTAAAGTGTGGTAAAAAAAAAATTAAAAGTGTTTTGGTTTTGATGTAGAAGTTATTATTTGTTTCCTTCAAGTAAATGTATCATCTTATATTCTCGTTTAGCAAAACCAAAGTCTTTTGAACCAAAATATTGTATGAGTCGTTCAATGTACCATCTTATACTCTTGCTTATTGTAAAGTTATAATTGTTTAAGTGAAATTATTATTTGAGTTGCTCAAGTGAGTGTATTATTTGATACTCTCATTTTAGAAAATCAAAATCGTTTAAGCCGAAGTATTATCTGAATTATTCAAAGAGTATATCACTTAATACTCTTACTCAAGCAAAATTATTTTTTTACAAGTGAAGTATCCTCTAATACCTTTACATGAGTAGAAAACCACCTTACTCTCATATCTATTTTTGTTCAAGTAAATTTCTTAATTATTTAATAAGTGTTATATATATATATATATATATATATATATATATATTAACAAGTGTATGTTTAATTGATTTATTAATAAATTTTGTTATATATATAATGTGAATTAGAAAAGTGTGTCAATGTAACATATTTAAATTTATAATAAAAATTTGTCGCTTTATTGATAGTTTCAGTCATATAAACGAAAACATCTCATGTGATAATAAACTAATGGAAAGTTTATTACATATTTAGTACACACCTTATAAATTTAAATTGATAATGGATTGAGTTGAATTATGACTTTTAGTGTTAAAATGAATTGAAATAGAGTTGTAGTATTATGTATTTTTATATGGATAATTTATTTTTGGATTTGTTGATTATGTAGTTATACGTTATAAAAGGAAGTAACAATGACTTCCGATATTATGGAGGTGCAGGAAGAATGCATCTAACATTAAAAGGAACTAAAGAGAAAAACTTATATATAACTTAGATAAATAGTGGTAAAAGAAGGTTTTTGCTTCTGCACCCCCATTTTTGCCACTTGCAGATTCCTTAGTTGAGTGAAATGACCATGCCTTCTTGTATTTTACATTTTCCTCTCTCTCCTTCCCTACTCTACTATGTTGCTGCGTTTGTTCTCCATCCACATCTCCTTGCTGTACCGTTCCACCAGTACCATCACCATTGCTGTCACCAGTGTCGCGATTGTTGTACCAGTGTCACTGTAGAAAGAGAGAGAGGAAGAAGAGAGAAAACACATTACAAAGGAGATTGTTTAGAAAACTCTTTTGTGGGACATATTTCATGTGTTCCAGAAGGCTTGTTTCGGAAAATGTATTTTGGAAGGTATTATATACATTATGAAAAATGTGTCATGGAAGGTATTATATATGTTCTGCAAGGTATATATATATATATATATATATATATATATATATATTCTAAAAAGCTTGTTTAGAAAATTTTGTTCTAGAAAGCTTGTTTGAAAATTCTGTTATGGAAAGTTTATTCCATGTATTTTGAAAATTCTATTCCAAATCTTTTTATAGAAAATTCTATTCTAGCTTGTTATGAAAATCTCATTCTAAAAATTTTGAAATCTTGTTGTAAGAATTCTGAAAACTGTGTTCTAAAAACTTTTCAAAATGAATAATCCATAAATCATTTTAAAGAAGAATAGAATAGTTATTTTAAAAATTGTAGGATACTAGAAAAAAATAAAAAATGAGGGGTGCAAGAAGAAAGCCAAAAAATAAACACAACTAGACGATGATATATTGATTTCTTTTCACTAAGTTATTCCTTTATTCAATAAATGATAGAGTTTGACAAAATATTTTCAATACGTAGAAACTAGAGTTACAAATAAGATTACAACTTTAAATTATGATATATCAAACTTGAAGTACAATATTAATATTTAGGTATACAAGATTTTTTTCTATCAAATAATTTTATCGAGGTTCAATGCTTAAGAATACTTTTTCCATTATTGTTTATTTTGTGTTTCCTCATATTTATAGGTGATTAGGGAGTGTATTTTCACCAAGATCGTTGTAGAATTTCTCATTTTGTAGAATTTTCAAAACCAACACCAAACTTTAACCAAACTAAATACATATAAAAACTTTAAAATATTTAATTTTAATCACTTATAGCATTATTTTACATTTATACCAATCCAATCAATTCTGACCATATAAAATCAATTGTTCGATTCAAAGCAAATTTAAAAGTAAAATGAAATCCTAATTAATCATTCAACCTTAAGATAATTTTTTCATCTTATTTGTAAATAGTCTTATGTTGATGAATTTTTACCTGCCTTGTATCAATGTATATTTTAAATATTTATCAAGTATATATTATTTTGAAAAGAAAAATTAAAATCTAAAACAATATTATCAGTGAACAATATTTTAATTACTCATTTCATTTTAATTATTACATTAATCATTGAACATTAGCAACTAAAATTATAGAGATTTTGGTTGTAATTGATCCTTAAATCAGTCACTTAATAAATTAGTGACTAATTTCTTAATAACAAAAATTTCAATAAGTATTTATTGATTATCTTAAAGTGATTTATTATATTTTAACTTGATTTATCTTATATTGTCATTAAAATTACTTTTAATTATTTTTAGTTTTATATTTGTGTTTTTATTATGATATCATCACTAATGTCTATTTTTTGCATCTAACGAATTTATCATCTAGTTTTTATTAAATTTAAAACATGTTTAAGAATGATTTATAAACATACATAAATAATATAAAATAAATATTAATTAAATTTTTAGAAAATATTCACGATTGGAAATCCTAATATTAGTTTAATTTTTTTTCCCCACAATTTTAACTCTCTATGTTTAGGATTGTGCAGTTAGGAGTTTGTGCTGTTTTTCTTTACACAGATTTGGTATAGCTTTCTATGGTTTTATTATATATTGTCTCGTTTTCTTTTATTAAATTTAATTAACAAGACGAGAGATAATTGATGGATTTAGAATGTTAGATTAAATGAAGTCATTGTGATATTTAATATAAGTTTTTACTAAAAAATTCCTTATCATAATGGTAAAATAAGATAAAGTTTTCTTGATGATAAAATAAAATTTCTATAAGATATAATCATATTGTTTTAATTTATGGATCTTCATATGAACGAATATGTTCTTTGTGTCCTAATAAAATCGGTAAACAATTTTGTTCTCAAAATTTGAGCTCACCATTTTTGTGTCTATTTGACTCTAACTAGTGAGATATAATCAAAATAGTAACATATATGTATGACTACTGGTACGAAACAATATCACTAAATTTTGTGTAGAAAGATTGGATCATTCTTAAAATATTTAACTTAATTTTATTCAGATGGTTCAAAATTAAAAGTGACTAACTCTGAATCAATTAAAATCCAGTTAAAATCCCATTTTTTGTTGTTCTACATGTTAAATGGAAGACAACAATAGTAATATAAGTTAAAAAAGTTTTTAAAATTTATTACATTGGAATAAAACATCTTTATCTTAACAGTCCTGGGCAGAAAACATCTTATAAATCAACATTTGAGGAAAAAGAAAAAACATAAAAGCTTATTTATGCTATTATTGGTTACATTGTCCCAGAACTTCCTTTTTCTTGTGAGCTTCTTTGGTTGGTCTGCATGCCAATATTCATCAATGCTTCACTGAAAAACAAAAAAAAAAAAACTTTAATAATTCTAATACTGCATATGACAACTTTATGATCTACAAACTTTATAGAAATGATGGATTACTATATAAATTTTACCTGTTACATGAAAACCATCCAAACTTGTATATTAAATGACATAATCCATACATTAGAAGGAAGTCAAAGGAAGAGGATCCCATCTCATCTTTTTTGGAAGTTAAGGAATTTGATGCTATAGGCAAAAACAAACAAGAAAAGGAGAACCCAGCCTATGTGAACAACAACAACCACTGGGAGAAAGTTATAGTCATAACCGAAGTTTTCCTTAAGCAGTTCCTTGACCACCATGTTTTCAGCTCCTGGAACTTCCACTTCTGCATTTTCATCACCAAGTTGAGAGGTAACAAGGCCATACAGTGTCCAAGAATTAGGAGATGCCCAGTAGAACCATCTCCACCATATAGGAATTTGCTGTAACATTTAGGAGGAATATATGTTTATATCTCTATACACCAAAAAAAAAAAAAACAAATCATGAATTAATATATGGAAAAGGGAAGAGAAATAGTACCGTCCTAGGAATGACAAAGCCACAGAAGGTGCTCCAGATTTTCAAGAAGAAGGAATTACAAATGACAGCAACTTGGAAACTCGGGGTTAGTACAACAATCATCATCCCATATAGCGTGTAGTAGATCAAGCACATAAACATGATGTAGAAGTAGGAAAGAAATTTCACCGCCTTCCATTCAAACCCCATCATGGAGAAGATGAAGACACTGTAGATGAGAGTTTGAATGGCGTTATAAATTGCCTCCACTGCGACCTACCCAATCAGTTAGTGCATTAGAATAAGAAATCTATCAAGAAAATCTGTTTTAACAAAAGATAATTGAGTTTGTTGGATTAGGAAAAGATGATTTACCTGACCAATTCCATAAGCCAATGTTGAATACATCCCTGCAGCTCTTTCACGATACAATACAGTTCTTTCAATGTCAACAATTGGTTGCACTCCCATAGCGTTCCCTGTTCCAAGGAACATCACAGCAGTGTACATTGCTCCTAAAAGATCAAATAGATCTTGTTGCTTTTGGCTGTCCTCCAAATTTGTTTAGTAAGCATCATTAGTGAATATTAGCTTTGAATTCAATTTAAATATCAAGATCATAAGACTTGGGACACTTAAGAACAAATATTTGTAAATTTTGATTTACTTACACATTTTTGGCTTTATCCAAGAAGACTAGACCATAGAATATCCCAATGACTATCGAGAAGAAGAATCTAACGGCATTGTAGGGAGGATTTCTCCAATATGACCAATATTGTTTCCAAAAACAAGCTTTGCACTGCACAAAGAATGATTGGGAATATTTGGTTGGAAAGTACAAGTCATTGGAACCTCGCGGTGGACTACTGAGCTCTTTGATAAGCTCTTGATTCCTTCTGTAGAAAGTACAAATTAAGAAAATAAAGTTAAAATTAACAAAGCTAAAATTCTCGTTCATGGTGGTAGAAAATCACAAAAAGAACTTACCTGTGAAGTGTTGAGTTAGCGTAAATCTCCGCAAAATCTATTCCCAGTTGAGCTTCGATTGAAGGGGAGCTGATCTGAAGCATCCATGTGGCAGGATTATAGTTATCCTTGATTTTCTGCACCCCTGCAATAACCTACAGCAAAATATGTATAAGGAAAGAAAATATATAATGCAAAGGTATCAAAATCTCTGGAAATGATAGACAGAAAAATTCAATACTTCAAAATATTCAACGAGCTTCCGTGAATGGTGACCAAGAGGTCCAGCATAGATAACTTTTCCTCCACTTTTCAACAACAGTAACTGCAGTAACGAATCAAATTTGAACAGTAAATGCAATGTAGAGAAACAATAAAATAAAGAAATAATATTAATAATACAACTTTTGCATATGAACTCTGATAATTTCATATAGCAATTTACCTCATCAAAAGCTTCAAAAATGTCTATGCTTGGTTGATGAATTGTGCACACAACAGTTCTGCCAGTGTCCACTGTGTTTCTCACAGTTCGCATAACGATAGCAGCAGCTCTAGCATCAAGGCCAGATGTTGGTTCATCCATGAAGATAATTGAAGGGTTGGCAACCAATTCTACCGCAATAGTAAGCCTCTTCCTTTGTTCAGTTGATAGACCGCTTATGCCTGGAAGGCCCACAATTGCATCTCTGATTGATTTTAGCTCAACCAACTCCATAATTTCTTCAACAAACATCTGTATCACCACACAAATTGAAACTAATACAATTTACTAAATTCATAATGGCCAAAACAAGTTAAGTTTGTCCCCACACACCTTTCGCGTTTGTGCATGTACATCTGATGGAAGGCGAAGCCATGCTGAAAATAATAGTGATTCATATACAGTAACATACGGAGAATGAATGTCATTCTGTTCACAATAGCCACTAACGCGAGCAAATGTTGCTTGGTTCTTTGGGTAACCTAAGATGCTAATACTTCCTTCGATGCATCCACCTGTTTTTCTTCCAGCTAATACATCCATAAGGGTTGTCTTTCCAGCACCACTAACACCCATAAGTGCTGTCAGTACACCTGGTCTAAAAGCACCACTCACATCATGCAGTAGTTGAAGTCTATCTCCACCCATTCCTCGACTTTTCATTTCCTGATAAACATTAAACAAAAAGTTCTCAATAATTTAGTCAGACATTACGAAAACTTAGAAATGATTTTCGTAGCCATATTTTTGGGTTTTGAGTTATAACAAAATAAAAAGAAAAACACGTCTAATTGTCTAACTAAACTCTTCAACAGATGATCTGTTGTATGATTTAGAGTCAATCATCCTACACTATATATATTTTGGATGATAAGAACACTCCATGTATGTTGAAAATCTTAAAATACAGTTCACGTACACCATCACCACATTATGTTCAGTTTAATTGTTTTGGGAAGTATGACGGAAGAATTAATCACATGAAAGTAATATTACAATATCATTTGAAGGCATTCATTGACTTACTGGAGGCATGTCTACATAGTAGTCCACATGATTGAATGCAAGTGAAAGAGGTTGAAACGGCAACACCAGGCCTGTTCTTCGTTCTTGCGAAGAAGCATTTCTCACAGTCATGTCTACACCTGGACCTCCTGTCCAATTAATGCAGTGTCAATATACTGTTTGAATTGCATGAGAATAATTAACCCCGTAAAATGCACCGTTAATTAATTATTCTTTTCTGAAAGTGATGCAACTGGGAACTGTAAACGTAAAGCCATTTTGTGAAAAGTGGATGAATGAAAAATTTATGCATGCTAGGATAATAAATTAGTTGAAAGGAGAACATTAAATGCTTAATATCACTATACTAACTAAAATCTCAGTTAAACTGATACCCTAACCATACTTATCCTCTACTCTATTATATACATGTAAAACTTTAGAAATTACGCCAAATCCAAACATCATAAAAACCTGTAAAATGGTAAATCGTGAAAACTTCAAAAGAAATCTCCTTCGGAAACCATGTCCCACCATACAACTCCTAAAAACTTGAATTACAATAAAATGCACAGTGACAAGAATTACCTTCAGTGACATGTCTAGATATTGAATTTTCATTCTTCTTGTCTTCTTCCTCTGAGATGAATGCTTTTGAATCGCCAATAGCTGAAAATTGGGTTTCATTACAGACTGTCGAAAATTCCATTCATTTACAAACTATTAAAACAAATAGAAAATACCTCACCATTCAAATAAGTCAATGCAACAATGCAGAGAAAGTTGAAAAGAAGCATAAACCCAAACAAAGCTCCAATGCATATCCAAAACCAGTAATCTTCAGTGTAAAAGCCTCTGGACTTGAGAAGTACTTTCCCAACTGTAGGTTCATCAAATCTAGAGTCTGTATTTGGCTGCAAAATGTATAAAACATATTTGACAATGGCAGACCCAATGCAGATATTTTTTTGTATATTGAACGTACTTAGCATTATGAGAAATAAGAACGAGAAAACAGTTTCTTACTTTACTCCATCTTTCATCCAAAAATTCATTCAGTACTATGGCATTCTGACCATACATCATAGGAGAAACATAATAGCCCCATTTCATCCATGGCTTCGTATCATCTGCAGGTAAAAAGAGAGTGCTGAACTAAGTACCCATTAAAACCATATAACTATATAAGGATGAGTAGGTTTAGGAGACATAAATTCAAAATCAACATTAAATAGTTATAAAGATTGCATAAAATATCTCTATAAGATTAAGAAATGAATGACAAACGTCTCACCTTTGGAGACAATAAATCCTCCAAGCACAAACATTAGTTGATAAGCCAAGCCACTGAGTATGTTAGCAACAACATATGTTCTACCAATTGCTCCAACGAGCCGAAATAGAGAGCTAGCCATCTGATGAATGGTAAATAGTACCAAGAATTGTTTGAAAAATCTGATGAAGTAGAAGAAACGGTGTCCATTTTAGCATTTTTCATTCTAGACTAAAAACTATTACTGCCACAGAAGTCAAAATAAAGAATAATGTTTTGAAAAAGAATAGCCAGAGTAGGCAAAGTAAGGACTATATATTCAGAAAAGGAAAACTCAGAACCTGCTAGCTGAGGGAGCAAATCCAATTGGATAGTATGTTAGAAGAATCCATAATACTGATTCCACAAACGAAATGGGGATCCTGAGAACCCATATAGGTAAGAGAAACGCCCATGCGGGGTAGAACTTGAAATCCCTTTGTTTGTAAAAGACAGGGAGCCTGGAAACAGTCATGGCTTGTTCTGCGAAGCCATTAAACAATATGTTCATGAGAGAGAAAAACAGTGCTCCAAAGAACTTCCTTCCATCTTCAACATTGCCCACTGGCATTTCAGTTTTGAGGAACAAAGTACATCCGAAAATAGCTACGAGAATTATCTGTCCTATCCTATATTTAAGGACAAAAGTGTCACGTTTCATAAGCAACCATTCTCTTGAGAAACATGCCTTCAGCAGTTCCCAACTTGAAATACCATACTTGTCTTTAACTAAGGCAGCAGGGTGAGTTTGGTTCTTATCATAAGGAACCTTAAACTCTGTGGCAACCTTCTCTCCTAAGTGAAACGAATGGAAAGACTTTGCAAATTGAGAAACTGAAACATATCTATAAGGTTCATCTCTTCTAGACCAATATTGGTGCTGATCGTTCTTAGAAGTTACTTCTTGTAGAAAGTCAGCAATTGCCTTTCTTGGAGGACATTGGAAACCCATGCTTTGAAAGAAGTCTAGAACATGTTGACGTGGACCTTGGTACACAATCTGACCTTCTGAAAGTAGGATAATGTCATCAAATAGTTCATATGTCTCTGGTGGTGGTTGAAGAAGAGATATCACCATGGTTCCATCCATTATATGAACCATTTGGCTCATGAACTTGCAGATCTGAAAGGTGGTGGAACTGTCCAGTCCTGTTGATATTTCGTCCATAAAAAATGTCTTTGCTGGTCCCACTAGCATCTCTCCTGCACCCAGTTACAATTCAAATAGTAATTATAGTAGTAGATAACTACTAGTGTCTCTATACAAGTTGTCAGTAGCAAAGAAAAAAACCTTGATAACAATAACAACACAATTTATTTAGTAAGAGTAGACATCGATTGTGTGTTCAATTCAATATGGTACCTAATATTAAAGTTTAATTTCCATTAACCCATGTTAAAAAAATTATAAATTATTATTAAGACAACTTTCAAACTGATTATTATTATTAAATTTAACAAAATTATGTTATACAACCATAAGTAGAAGACAGAGTATGAATTTCAAATGACAATTGTATTTTATTTAAATTTTTAAAAAATTAAAATGTGTGAAATAAAAGTGTTGCGTGACTAAAAGTTTATTATTGGAATCTATCTATTTACATACGGAAATATTGTTCTGACACTACTGTTTATAAAAGCATTTTACCTTACAGCTGTTTTGACATTTGACATTGCTGTTGATAAAATAGTTGTTAAGTGTAAGATACTCATACATGGACTTGAAAGTAACAACATTCATTCACATGCTAATTATATTTAAGTCTTTCATGAAAATGTGTTTTACTTTTTTCTCTTCTTAAAAGAGGGTTTTAGACTTTTGGTCCATTCCTTTATGCTTTAACCGAGTTAAATTTTATTGATGTAGAAATGAGAATAAACTTTTGCATCAAATTTGAATTAATATAAAAACTTTTTACATTAATTAGAATTATCAAAGAAAATACATAGCTTCCCAATATATATATATATATATATATATATATATATATAATTTTATTATTTTTACATATAATTAATTAGAAAAATAATAAAATTAGAAGAATATATAATTTTATAAAATAATATTAAAAAAATTATATAACCTTTATTTTTCAAAAAATATTTAAATAACTTAAAAAATTCAATTATTTATTTTATTAAATAAATAAATAAATTATTTTTATCAATTAAAAAATAAAATTATCTAATTTATAAATGATACCAAATAGTATATCCTTTTTATTATAAATAACAAATACAGAATTTAAAAACTTTCACTAATACAATATTAAGTGATTCTATTAGTTGAAAGCTATATTATCATACTAAATGTTTTAACACATGGTTTGTGATGAAATATTTATATTAAATAGAAATTATGTTTTCTTAAAATTCGTAATTCAAGAATATTTTATGTATTATCAATAATTGTCTCCAATCAACAGAAATTAGGTATATATATTTTTACAATTATTGTGAATATGATATTTTATTATTTGAAAATTACATAAAACTTATGGTAAACATTAACAATAAATAAAATAACATAATAATATTAAAATTAAAGAAAAAAATAATATAAGTGTTTCCATATTCATAATACATAAATAAACTATTCACTGTAAATTCATATCTTAGTGATTGCTATAATATTTATTGCATGTCTTAATATATCCTTATATATATATATGTACATATATATATATATATATATATATATATATATATATATATATGTGTGTGTGTGTGTATATATATATATATGTATGTATGTATATAAGTATACATTGTTTGAATATATTTATTATGCAAATTCTATGAAAATAATAATTAAATTTAGTTAATTGATAATGTATTAAGTATATATATAAGTCTATTTTGTAATTTAAATATTTGAACAATGAAAAATAAAAATATTCTTTTTGCACACTCACACACTATATATTATATTAGTGTACATTTTTAACTTTTCCATTTTAATCAAATTAAAAAAAAATCTTAAATTTAATAAAACAAAATGAAATCTTGTTTGATACATACACACTTAAAAAATAATATAAAATATACGGTTAAATAAATTATATAAACTAACTATTTAGGAAAGAATAATATGGTTCCTAAGTTCAACTCTTTATATCTTAAAAAAAAAAAAGAGTTCAACTGAGAAGAGTGTTTTTTTTTAGTTTGACTTTCATGTATATAAAATTAATGCTTACATAAATCTCTATTCTCATCGATTCTATCAATCTTAAATATCTTTAGGAAAGTGTGTTTATAAATCTCTTCTTCTTAACTTGTTTTTTTTTTTTTTTCCTTTCATCCTTTGTGAAATTGTGAAACAATTAAGTAATTAACTGACCTGTTGTGACACGCTTTTTCTGACCACCGGAAATACCCCTTATCATGTTATTACCAATCACAGTGTCAGCACAGATATCCAATCCAAGTATCTGTTGTAATGGAGAGAAATCAATGTAAATAAAAGATAAGTGTAATTAATGCTGATTAATATGAAGTTGACCAAAAAAAATTACAAACCTTGAGAGCATAATCTGTCTGCAAACTGTTTTTTTGACCTGCTATGGCTGTTGCCTTCATGAATGCATCAATCTCAGGACTGTCTGGCTTGATTCCTGCTCGTTCTTCCCTTAGTAAAAGTTCTTCCAACATTTCATACCTCGAGCCAACACCTAGACAACGTCCTGTAAAATCTAATGTCTCTCTCACGGTCATTTCTCCATAGTGAAGATCATGTTGATTAATATAGGCACAAGTTTTTTTAGCAACAAATTCATTCAGTTCATGACCACAGTATGTTATTCTCCCTGAAACCTGATCACCATAACAGCACTCTTTTGTGAGAAAGAATGTGATAAGATAAGAAGTAATTAAATTGAGTAGAACCCAACATAAATACGAAATTAATGAGAGAGTGAACCTTTAAATTAGGGTCAAGATTCCCTGCAAGTGCTTGAAGTAAGGTTGTTTTCCCTGCTCCTGGAGGACCTAGAAGTAAGGCCATCCTGATAAATCACCATGTTAAATAAGATAAAATTCACTAATATTAAACTATAAATAAAACAAAACAAAAAGCTTCTAATTGTTAACACTTTCAGGAAGCTATTATATTATTGCCTTGATGGTTTGACAATTCCGCTAACATCTTTAAGAATATTAATTCTTCTCATCTGGGAAGGTGCAAGCCCAAACAATCCCAGAATTCGCTGTCAAAAAAGGAATTTTTATATTATTATATGAATAATATAACTGTGATTCAAAATAAAGTGTCCTCCAACATTTGTGCTCTAGATTTTAAAGAAGAGAATGAAATTAAATACCTCAAAAGTATTGAGAGTAACATTAAATAGGGTAGGAAGTGCTCTACTTCCAACATGCACATTTCCCTCCACCGATAAATTCCTGTATCGGACTTCTATTTTTGGAATTTCAATCCCCACCCTGTTATCAGTCAGAAAAAATAGTGACAATATTAATCCCTTCATGTCAACAAACAACAATAACCATTGATAATAATGAATAAGTACTGTGTCACCAGTTAAGAAGAAGAAGGTTCTTTTTAGAAAATTTCCAGAAACTACAAGCACCATTAACCCTAGATGATGAAACGATGAAAGACAATGACACACACCTATCAATTCTTTCTCTAAGTCTTCGAAGAAACCTCTCATGGTCTTCCTCCGCAAATTTGAGTAAACTCTCCAGCAACTGCTTCCTGTCCTGCAATGTGAGATTAGTGACATCAACTTGGCAAGGCAACTCTACATTTAGCATCCCTTTCCTCATTCTCTCGAACGTGGGCGTAGGCAAACGTCCAATGGCAGCCCATTCCTTATCCTTATCTTCTTTGGTATCTCGGCTCCTTATGTTGGTTATCTCTGCTGTCGAATCAGACTTGTAACTCTCAGAGGGTAGGATCTCCTGATTTCTTTTTCCTGTGTCCGAATCGTTTATACCATGTGTGGATGCCATCTAATCTTCAACACAAGTTCACTTACAATAGCATAACTTTGAAGATGGAGCTCAAGTCACACACTCCAATCACTCCAAATTTGAAAGGACAGAGAATGAGAGAGGATGATCAAAATTTGTGTCGGTTTCGGTGTGTATAAATGTATGGATGCATGTGTCTAAGAGGTATTTATGAACTGATGAGTTAAACTAAAAAAGTTATAACTCCGGTAAGTGTTAGGCTAGAGAGTGATACAGAAGTAGTACAAAGTGCCTTCATTATTGACATAAAAACTACTTTGAAGAAGGGTTACTGTGTTGGGAAGCCATTTTTCAATGCAAGTTAATTAATGCTATCTCTCCAAGTTGACACATCCGATTAAGTGGAAGCTACTACTATGTGGTGCTTCCAAATGTAAGTATGAATGTTTGTTTGGATTATGTAAACGAGATACTCATGTTGTTATTATGAAGTAATTGTTGATAACTTTGACTTTATAGGAAGCAGGGTTATTGAACTGTGTTTCATTGCTTTGGATTTGCTAATGAGTCGGTGGTGATGTCATTAAATGGATGGATTTTAGTTGATAGAATTCATGAGGTTAAATGCAGTTATGTAGGGGTCCACTGTCTGGTTTCGCATCTCAATGTTGTTTGCTGGTGTTTGTAGCCATGCATAGAAGGCCTGCTGCTTGGTGGTCACATGTACAGTCTTACACCTATATGAACACAGTAAGCGAAAAATCTAATGAAAAATGAAAAAAAAATGTCTCTTCTGTTTGCTTTCTCCAATGCATGCATGCTAAGGTGGTCACGGTGTTATTAAATGGGTATGAGTAAAGTGTCTTGAGAAACAAACCAAGTTGGTTGTCTCCTTATGTGATAGAATAGAAAGATTACAAAATGAAAGCTTAGTACATCATTTTCGCAGTTCAGAAAACACGCCAAAATAAAGAAGGACAAGAGAAATAATAGAAAGAGTGAGAAAACTAGGATATTGTAACTCACATTGTAGAATAAGAAAAGTATAAAATTTCTGAATCCAAAACTAATGAGAATACTCTAAAAGTTCAATAAAAAATTGAGTAAAATTAAGAAACAATGTTAGTTGATTTATGGGAGGTGTGTGTAGATGAATTAGAATAATGATATTGAATTTGAGAGTTTTTAAGAGTTATTGTTAATATAATGAGAATTAATCTAAAATACAATTAATTAACCTTTTAAAATTATTTTTAAAAAGTAATTCAGGAAATTTTCCAGATGCCTAAAGGTCTTATCCATACATTTATTATTTACACCTTCCACATTTACTCTTTTTAAGAAGTAATCCTTGTTCTCCACTTTTTACAATAAATTTGTTCATTGTATGAAAATTTTTCAAATTTCCCAAATCAAGGAAGGAATGAATACTAAAAATTAATAACAATATCCATAAAAACAGGGAGCACTGGGAATTATACTAAGGTTAGTTGAAAATTAAAATTAAAATACAGGGTATTATGTAATTGAATTATATGGAAAATATCATTACAAGAAAAATATTATTTAGAGACTAATTTTTAGCTACTAATACTAATTGTGACCAAAATAGTTATCAAATTAGATTTTTGTTGCTAAATAACTATAAAATAGAAGTAATGATTGAATTTAGTGACCAATTAAGTCAAATAATTAGTATCTAACATTAGCTACCAAGGTTTTAGTGACCTATACTATTAAATTCTAAATTAGTCTCTAACTTAATTAGATACCAATTTAGAATCTAATGACATAGGTCACTAGGTAGCTAATGTTAGATACCATATTTGACTCAATTGATCACTAAATTTAATCATTACTTCTATTTTGTAATTATTTAGCAACCAAAATTTAATTTGGTGACTGTTTTGGTCACAATTAACAATTGGTAGCTAAATATTGGTCTCTAAATAGCTTTTTTCTTGTAGTGTATGTAAAGTTGGGTTTTATGATCATTGTTCACAACAAGTGTTATGCAAGTAATGTGTTTCTGTATTTTGATTTTGGTCTCATCTATTTCACTTAGGTATTTCTTTTACTTTGTGAGGCTGAGTAACTGGTCTTATTATTGTAAATAAATATTGTATGGTGGAATAATACGACGACTATTGTATGATGGATTAGTAAGGGTAGTAGGAAATTTTTTTTATTATGTTTGTAATAGGGTTGAGACACCCCTAAAGTATTTCAATTTATTTTATTTATGGTTGTTTAAAAAGACTTGATAATTTGTTCTTATAGAGTTAGATATTTTTTGTCCTCAATTTATTTATTTATTTTAAATATCTCTTCTTAATTTTTTTTTTTGTCTTTTTACCATAACTTTCTCGACATTTATATAGAATTTGTCTTGTATCTTTACTAGCACTTGTTACAGTTTTTAACCACCAATAAATTTTTATCTTTTTAATCGATAATAAGTAGTAATTAAATGACAATAAGATTATCCTAACTCATCTACAAAAAATACACAAAGAATAAAAAAATAAAAAATAATAGATAATACAATATATACCTCCTATCCTAAGTTGGCTTTTACAAACTTGTTTTTCTTTAACATAAACAAAACTTTAATTACCATATTAATAAATTTACACCCCTAATGGTCTAGATTTTTATAAGCAAACTTAATTATTTTTTGTACTTATTAAAAATAATAATTAAGTCAATTTAATATTTTTGTTTTAATATAATAAAAATAATTTTTAAAATTATCCTCAAATTTAATTTATTAAGAATGATATTGAAATTTAAAAAATATTTTTTAAAATAAAAAATTAAATTTAAAGAATTAAAATTTACTAAAATTTAAATTCATATAATATATTTTTTACTTATATTTAAATTAAAAGGAAGTATCATAGTTTTATGTGGCTCTTGTTCCTTCTATACCAATGTCCCACTAAAAAAATATAGTAAAAATAATATATTAGAAAAAAAAAAAAAACAATAACCATACCAAGAACCGTATCCTCAATGTCGTAACTCTTCTAATATTCTACCTCGACTTATCTGAAACCACCAACAAATATTTGCTTCAAGCTTAAGAAATTACTCTTCCATTATAGTGGTGTTGCACGAGAATCAATTTTCTTCAAGGTCGGAGTATTATTTTACTATATAGAATAATTGTCATAAATTTGTCGAAAAATTACTAGGAAAAAACATTTTCCTATGAATGACAATACTCTTTATTATAGACAAAAGTGGTAATAGGTGATCAATCCGTCATTAGTTCATCATAGGAAAATAGGTTAAAAATCTTGACTCGCTTGATTAAGGATTAACAGGTTAAAAAGTAAATTTTTTTAAAAGATTTTTTTTAAATTCTTTTATATATATATATATATATAGTAAAATACACTTAATTATATAAATATTTTCTAAATTTTAAATTGATTAATTAATATTTCTAATTTGAAGTATTAAAATAATAATTATTTTTAAATTTAAATTATTTTATTATAATTAATAATTGGAATGAAACTTAATTTGTAAATATTGTCTTTTGAATTCTTAAAATAATATAATATAAAAAAAATAATTTTTAAAATTAAATTTCATTTTAATTTTAATTTTAGTAAAAGCAAGCTAGCAGGCTAGCCAGCCCTCTAGTGATATCTAAAAAATTACTTAAGGTGACAGTTTGTGGTTGTCATAATTTTTTGTGCCATCTACAAATATATGAAAACATAAAAAAAAAAAAAAAAATTGGAATTTATTATTCACCTATATAAGGGATTGAGAAAGTGAATGAGTGAAGGATGAGAGATTGAGAAAAGCGATGGTGTTGTGATTTGCTATCAAGAGATTATAAAATCCTATAAAAAGAAAATATAACGAGGGTGGAGATTACACTATTCATCTCCAACCTAAAATCCAAAATTTTTTATTAATAGAAACCCAAACTAACCAACTAGGTTTTTCTTATGAAACATGGGATAGGTGCAAGTTGGTCCTCTTAAGTGCTGGTTCATTGTCATCTCTTATCTATATCAACAATAATATAGTCATATTGACAAAAAAAAAAGTTTAAGTAGTAATCAAACATAATTAATGTATCATCTATCATTCTAAATAATTCAAAATTTAAATAACACTTAAACATTATATATATTTAACTTACAACAATTCTCTAGGAATTAAAAGATATACATTAGTCTTATTGTGTCTTTTTAAAAGATCCCAACATAAGTAATATTCGAGTTTTGTTTTTTTTTTAAATAAATAAGTTATTTATGTTTGTAATTTGAATAAAAATAAATAGTAAATTATATTATATATCAGTTTCTTAAATTGTTTTGATGTAATGGAGTTAATTTTCTTATATATAATGAATCATAAGATAAGTAGATTATAGTTTTTCTCTATTTTCTCAATCTTTATGGCTTCAATTTTGTTTTTACAAATATAATCAAATATAGTTGAAATAGAAATTGTGTCACTTAAACCATCACATTTTCACTTTAAATCACTTTAATGTGTACACACAAAAAAAATCTAATGATTTGACCTCTCCACTTATTTTAAGTGAAAGTTTATGAACTTAATTACTTATTCTTTTTACGGTTGTGATTCTTATAAAAAATAATTATAAGAATAATTATGTAAATATTTGTTGTTTGACTCAGTTGAAAGATTGGTTATGGATAAATAAAATAATCTAAAAATAGGACTACTGTGTCAATTTCAGATCGGTTACTTTGTTTTATCCATTATTTGATGACGATAGCATAATCTAGGCTTGTGTAGGGGTAGAAGTTTTAGTTGGAGCCTACGAGGATAGTGCTTCTTGAGATGTTTCAGCGAGACAAATTTGGATATAGGTTTTTAGTGTTGTAGTAGGTGTTTAAGTTTCTAAATAGGGCTTGTGTTTCACACGGGTCCTAATGGGCCTGGTGTAGTCTTTTTGTGTGCAGGTTCATATATATCGGGAGAGGTTAGGTGGGAGGTGTGCACCATGGAAAGTGGCAGGGAAGCATGGAGAATTTCTACTTGACAACCAATTATAGTAATGGTGATCCTAAGTGTATAAAAGATGGTACCCAAGTTTGGAACTCACTTTTGCTATGTAGGTGGATTAGACTTGTTGTTATGCACGTGCTTTTCATTATGTGTTGTTGTTTCCAATTAATCTACCTTCTATTTTTTCTAGGTGTGGATATTTTTGTTTCTCTAGTGATTGACTTTTGCCATATTGTATTCTAGGAGTTTTTTTTTTTTTTTTTTTTTTATTTTTTTATTGTTTTTTAACATTCTTTTTTTTTTTTTTTTTTTTTTTTTTTTTTTTTTTTAAAAAAAAAAAAAAAAA
>Ga0099824_1002935_pt1 | contig 24960 bp, 8 predicted proteins | sample SiratrowhiteBW_FD_76837 | JGI IMG/M metagenome (GOLD analysis project Ga0099824, IMG submission 76837) | Root nodule microbial communities of legume samples collected from California, USA - Siratro white BW | ecosystem: Host-associated > Plants > Roots > Nodule | place: USA: California...
AATTTTTATCCTAAAGAATTGTTTCTTATTATTTTTAAAAAAAAACTTTTTTTCCATTTAAACAGTTTTAATAGAAATTAAAAAAAAAAAAAAAAGATATTGTATCTTAAAGATCTGATACCTACAAACATACTGGCCTTAAAAGACTTCTTAACTAGAAAATTACACACATTGTTATTTGAATGGCTAAATAATTAAAATTATTAAATAATAAAGTTAAAAATGATATGTTTAGCTAAGATATACCTTAATATATATATATTACTAATTTTTATGTTGATTGAATTAAAGCATGATTAAAATTAACACGCTCTTTTCGCACATTTTCTTAATCTCAAAATAAAGATAACAGTATTTAGAAAATCTATTTAGTATTAGTAAATAAATGTGTATAATTAATTTAAAGTGGATGTACTCTTACTCTCCATTTTTTCAGTGGACCTTTTAAACATGAATTATTTTGTTACTTTTTCACTTTGGTTGACTGTATTAATAGTTTAATCCTAATTTATTGAAATATTATCACTAGATCAATTACTATATTTACTATGGAGGAGACTATTAGATTATTGAAAGAAAAACCTTCCTAAAATTTTATTATTATTTATAACATTATAATTTGAGATTTTTTTAACAAATTCAAACTTAAAAGAATTGAAACAAAGAAAACATGAATTGTTTTTTTATGTATCAACCTAGAATTTTAAACTTGTTTTTTCAAGAATCAATTAATTTTTATAACTATATATTATAATAAACATGTTAATAGCATGAAATTGACTAAGATAAAAAAAATTAACTTAATATAGTTGATTGACATTTAAAAAACATGGTGATGTCCGATTGATAATATCTTTATAAGACATTTACCAAAGAGTGTGTATACGTATGTGTGTTTTTTTTTAAGACTTTGCATGCAATGAGTTTAATTATTATAACTCATTTTAATAAATTTCACAAACTTTTATCAGAGAACTTTATATTTTAGTGAAAATTTGTAAGGATACAGTTAAATTTTCCTATAATAGCAGTAAAATTGATTCAAATGAGATAAAATATAAATATTCATTAGTTAATTTAAATTAATTATAAAAATAATTATTAAAACTTTATTTCAAAATAATTATTATCTCTTTAACACATTTGTCTAATTTCTCTTCAGATTTTTTAAAGATTTGTTCATACTTTTAATATTTAAGTCTGTCATAGTTAGTATAGAGAAGAACCATACTTTTAATATTTAACTCTGTCATGCTTTTAAAATTTTAGACTAGGTTTTTGTTTGTCTTTGGTTTATTTGTATGAGGATGTTTGCATAGGTAGGGTTTTGTTTTGCACCTGTGATTTTGTGAGCAAAAGTTTTTACCACTTTAGAGTATTAACATATTTAGTTTGATTATGAGGATTTTTGTCGACAGTTTTGAGTTTTTTTTTTAAAGAAAAAAATCAATACTTAGGTGGAGTTTTATTTGGAATTGATTTTTAGGTATGAAAAAATGGTTAAATTTTTGATAACACTTTAGGGTAGAAAGTTTCTATTATGTAGAAGTAACTTTGGTCACAGTAATATATTTGTGTGTAGGAATAATTTATTGATATGAAATGGTTGGGTTGATGTAATATGAAAATGAGATTGTAAGGGTGAATTGTGATTATGATAGTTGTCGTGGAATGGATTAGATTTGATTTTTTTTTTTTAAGATTGTGTAGAATGTTCAAAATTTTTTATTGATTTGGAAAAATGGTTTCAACTTTCTTATTTTTAAAGTTTAGAACATGATATGTTGGTTAGATGAAGTTGGTATAAGTATTTCATATTTTGCAAGTTTATAGATTTTATATTTTTCGATCAAGAAAAAATTCAATCGAAAAGAAAAGTTCAATTTAAATGATTTTTTCTCAAGTAAAAATTATCTAAAGAAAATAAATTTGATAGAATTTAACTTTCACTTAAGTAGGATTTTTGCTGTTTAAACAAAAGGTAAATTTTGTTTAAGAGAAAATAATTTAGATGAGAAAGGTTCAGTAAGACCGACTCAATTAAAAGTTCTATCATTCATATGAATCTCCTAAAGTAGAAGGTATGATGATTTAAACAAGGTGTAAAGAATTTTAAGTGTAAACAACCCATGTAAAGAAATAAGGAAATGTATGAAAGAGGAAAAACCTATCATCAAACATGTGCTTAGGTAGTGAAGGGTGAGTCCAAGAACAATATGATTAAAGATAATTGGAACAATATAAAGTTTTGGTTAGTAAAGGAAATGAATGAATGAAGGGAAGTTTCATTGCTTGACTACATTGTTGCAACTTTGTGAAAATGCTTAAGGAAGGTTTTATTCTAGGAGGTGTTGACTTTTCAAGAATGTGATATCTAAAGCATAATCTGGTTCTTTAGACAAGTGAGAAGGACACAGATGCAGATGCAGGGAAAGCAATATAGGAGAATAACAAATGATTCACAAACTTGTTTGAATCTATTGTGCTTCAAACAATTTTCAGTCAAACTAAAATGTCTAAAAGAAACTAATTCAAAGATTTTTTAAAAAAATTTCTTTAGTTAAATTAATATGATTATTATTTTCATATTTGTATAAAAAATGTTAAATTATTATGTTTAATTGGTTTATTTGATAATATTGAATAATTATGTTGGATAGAAAATGTATTTGTGAATGATATAAATAAATGGGATTTGAGCTTGATGTAGTGATGTAAATATAGTACTTACAAAGGAGGTAAAAAGATTATCTTAGTTCTACTATATACTTGATTAATATATAAAAATGTATTAAATTGTGAGAGTTGATAAATGTTTTATAGTTTAGTTTAAGGTTTGAAATAGAACTGACTATAGTAAGTTATACAAATTTATCATTTATCATATCACATAAATGAATGATATTCATTGTCTTTGTCAATTGTTAAAGAGGACAATAGTGTGATAGGTGCATAATAATGTGACATGTGTGTCTTTCAAAAATCGTAAGATATCTATGTGATGAGACTAAGATAATGTGAGTGTGATTACTTGTGTGGTCTTAACCTAAGGAGATTAAAAATGTATAATAAGTGATTTATTTACTTGTTATAACTAGAAGTGATTTCTATATTTAATGTAACTAATAACATTACTACTGTATATTGATTATAATTAGGAGTGATTGTATTACTTTTTATAATCAATTTATTTGATTAATATGATTGTTCCATCTCAAAATAAAATTAAAATTAACTGGTGAGAGTTTCAATAAATAAATATAAATTTATTTTGTACTATTTTAATTTTTTATTTATTAAACAGTCTAATGTAGTTTGTTGTAAGAAGAATATAAAGACTTTAAACCTTATCTAAAATCAATTGTACTGATATAAAATAAAATTATATAATATATTTAATCGGTTATGATATGTTTAAATCAAATAAATATTGGATGATGATTATAACTACTACACACTATATAATAATGGAAATTAAATTAATTATCTTTCATGTCTAATAAATTTTTGTCAACATATCAATGAACATTGTGCACAAATTTGTCTACATTTTTATTTCTTATAAATTTAATATTATACTAAAACCTTAAATTTTTACATGTGTATCTAGTGCATGATTATTTAATAAGTGCTTTATTTCTTTCCTTTTATTTGTAAATTTGATTATTTGAAATAGAAACTAGCTTCATGTCACATCAATGAATAATATTCATCATTTTTGTCAAGTATTGAAAATGATAATAATGTGATAAGTGTAAAATAGTGTAATATGTGTCTTCTGAAAATTGTAAGATATCTATATAAGACTAAGATAATGTGAATGTGATTACTTATGTGATCTTAACTCAGGAAGATTAAAATTGTATAATCAAATAACTTATTTACTTATTATAATCAGAAGTGATTTTTATATTCAGTGTAACTGATTATATTAATACTAAGTGATTATATTACTTTTTATAATCAATTTATTTGATTAGTAGAATCATTCTATCTTAAAGGAAAATTGAAATTAACTTGTGAGTTTCAATAAACAAATAATAATTTGTTATATTATTTTAGTTGTTTATTTATTAAATAGTTTGTTGTAAGAAAAATATAAAAACTTTTAACCTCGTCTAAAATAAATTATACTAATATAAAATGAAAATACATAATATATTTAATAGGTTATGATATGTTTAAGTCAAATAAATACTAGACGATGATTATAACTATTGTAAACTATACAATAATGGAAATTAAATTAATTATCTTTCATTTTTAACTAAGCTTTTACCAACATATAAATGAATATTGAAGAGATCTTTACATGCACAAGTTTGTCAACATTTTTGTTTCTTATAAATTTAATATTATACTAAAACTTTAAACATGATTATTTAATAAGTATTTTATTTTTTCCTTTTATTTGTATGGCATAAATTATAAACTGAGTTTATTTTTTATTCTTTTATATAAGATGTAATTTATAATGTCTGTTATATTAATTATTATCAAACTAAAATATCCTAGACTAAAACAGTTGGAATGTATTTGTAAATAATTAGAAGAGAGAGGGAGAATTAATGGAAAAATATTAAATTTATGAAAAATCTATTGTTATCAATAACTTAATTTGTTATTAATTTTATGAAATACTTTAATGTTAAAAAGGCATGATGTCAAATACTTTATTATAATAAAAATTTTATTTAACATTACCTCCAAACTTTAAACCACTCAGATAATTACCGAGCAACAAATGGTCCAGTAGAAAGAAGTATAGAAGTACTATAAATTTGACCGTTTGGAAAGAAAGAATGGAAGGCCAGATCAGAGAGATGTTAAATAATTTTTTTTTTACTACTATTAATGAATCTTCATAAGAGTTATCTTACTAATCAATAATACCAGTACTTGAACAAACAAATGATTAGGGTGTTTTGTGTGTTTAATGATATACTATTAAGGAAAAGGTGAGATTGATAAGATTAACTGATGCCAGAAGAGAGTTTGGGAAGAGGGAGAAAGATGAAAAAAAAAAAAAACAGGGAGTTTTGGATTAAAGAAATTAAGGAACAGAGACTGTCACATGGCATGTGAGCAACAACAGCTGTGTCCACTCTTCCACTTCATAAATACCCTTCTCACCTTCCTTATTAGGACTTTTGAGTCTCCCTCTCTCTCTCTCTTTCATTCTATACTATTCACATTGTACACTCTCTTTCTCTCTCTCTCTCCCATGGCAGAGCTCACACCCTAAACACAACCCCCACTGCTCTCAGAGGGAACACAACCACAGACAAAAGCAGCACTCACTCGCTTTGCTATTACATCTGCCCAGAATGAAAGCCCTGTACAGAGGCTCTCTTTTTCTCATACTCTACTTCACCTTCCTCTTCATTGGCACACCTTCTTCTTCCTCTGTACTTCCCACCAGAGACCCTTCTCAGCAACTCCTCAGCTTCAAAGCCTCTCTCCCCAACCCATCTCTGCTCCCCAACTGGCTCCCAAACCAGGGCCCCTGTACCTTCACCGGCATCACCTGCAACCAGACCCACCTCACTTCCATAGACCTCACCTCCATCCCTCTCAGTACCAACTTTTCCATTGTAGCCACCTACCTCCTCACCCTCGACCACCTCCAGTCCCTCTCCCTCAAATCCACCAACCTTACCGGCCCTTCCACCATTCCTCTCTCCCATTCCAAGTGCACCTCCTCCCTAACCACCATAGATCTGTCCCAGAACACCCTCTCCGGTTCCCTCAACGACATGTCCTTTCTTGCATCCTGCTCAAACCTTCAATCTCTCAACCTTTCTAGTAACCTTCTCGAGTTTAACTCCTCCCACTGGAAACTCAACAACCTCCGTGTTGTCGACCTCTCCTACAACAAGATTTCTGGTCCCGGCATCGTGCTCTGGCTTCTCAACCCCGACATCGAACACCTGGCACTCAAAGGGAACAAAATCACAGGAGATACTGACTTCTCCGCTTCCACTTCTCTGCGGCACTTGGACCTTTCCTCCAACAACTTCTCCGTCGCTATTCCTTCCTTGGGCGAGTGTTCCTCGCTGGAATACTTGGACCTCTCTGCCAACAAATACTTTGGCGACATTGCACGCACTCTCTCTCCTTGCAAGGCTCTCCTCTACCTCAACGTCTCCAGTAACCAGTTCTCCGGTCAGCTTCCTCCGCTCCCTCTTGGTTCTCTCCAGTTCGTCTACCTTGCTGCCAACCACTTCCATGGCCCGATTCCTCCTGCACTCGCCGACCTCTGCTCCACTCTCCTCCAGCTGGATCTCTCCTCCAACAATCTCACCGGTGACCTTCCACGCCCTTTCGGCGCGTGCTCTTCCCTTCAATCGCTGGACATCTCCAGCAACCTCTTCTCCGGTGCGCTGCCCATGGAGGTTCTGACTCAAATGAGCAGTCTGAGGGAGCTTGTGGTGGCGTTCAATGAGTTCGGCGGTCCTCTCCCCTTGTCGCTGTCGAAGCTTTCGAGTTTGGAATTGCTGGATCTGAGTTCCAACAACTTCAGCGGGCCAATCCCTGGAACGCTGTGCAGAGATGCTGCTGGGAATAACTTAAAGGAACTTTACCTGCAGAATAACCGGTTCATGGGTTTTATTCCTCCCACGCTCAGCAACTGCTCCAACCTTGTTGCCTTGGACTTGAGCTTCAACTTTCTGACTGGGACCATCCCTCCAAGCCTAGGGTCGCTCTCCAAGCTTCGGGACTTGATTATCTGGCTGAACCAGCTCCACGGAGAGATACCCCAGGAGCTGATGTATCTCAAGAGTCTCGAGAATCTTATCCTGGATTTCAATGAGTTGAGTGGGAACATTCCCTCTGGCCTCGTTAACTGCACCAAGCTCAATTGGATCTCCCTCTCCAACAACAGGCTAAGTGGCCAGATACCAGCCTGGATTGGGAAGCTTTCCAATCTGGCTATACTTAAACTCAGTAATAACTCCTTCACCGGGAAGATTCCTCCGGAGCTTGGCGATTGCACTAGTCTGATATGGTTGGATCTGAATACTAACTCACTCACGGGCCCCATTCCGCCAGAGCTGTCCAAGCAGTCAGGGAATATTGCTGTAAATTTCATCAATGGGAAGACTTATGTATACATAAAGAACGATGGGAGTAAAGAGTGCCATGGAGCAGGGAACTTGTTGGAGTTTGCGGGGATCAGTCAGCAGCAGCTCAACAGGATTTCCACCAAGAATCCCTGCAATTTCACCAGGGTTTATGGAGGTAAGTTGCAGCCAACGTTTAACCATAATGGTTCTATGATATTTTTGGATATCTCCCACAACATGTTGTCAGGCAGTATTCCAAAGGAATTTGGGGTCATGTACTATCTGACCATTCTCAATTTGGGACACAATAATGTGTCTGGGAGCATTCCTCAGGAACTTGGGAAGATGAAGAATCTCAATATTCTTGATCTGTCCAATAATAGACTTGAAGGGCAAATCCCTCAGAGCCTTACGGGGCTCTCCTTGCTCACTGAGATTGACTTGTCCAACAACATGCTTTCGGGGACTATTCCTGAGTCGGGTCAATTTGATACTTTTCCTGCGGCAAGGTTTCAGAACAATTCTGGTCTCTGTGGTGTTCCTCTGTCCCCATGTGTGTCGGATGCTGCAAACAGTGCGAGTGCACAGCGTATGAAGTCTCACCGGAAGCAGGCTTCTCTGGCGGGGAGCGTGGCCATGGGATTGCTGTTCTCCCTCTTCTGCATCTTTGGATTGATCATAATTGCCATTGAGACCAGAAAGAGGAGGAAGAAGAAAGAGGCTGCTCTTGAGGCCTACATGGATGGTAATTCGCATTCGGGTCCAGCCAATGTGAGCTGGAAGCACACTAGTACTCGTGAAGCGCTTAGCATAAACCTTGCAACTTTTGAGAAGCCTCTCCGAAAGCTTACTTTTGCTGACCTTCTTGACGCCACCAATGGCTTTCACAATGACAGTCTCATCGGCTCTGGTGGATTTGGTGATGTTTACAAGGCCCAGTTGAAGGACGGAAGTGTTGTTGCCATCAAGAAACTGATTCATGTCAGTGGACAAGGGGACAGAGAGTTCACTGCTGAAATGGAGACCATTGGAAAAATCAAGCACAGGAACCTTGTTCCCTTGCTGGGATACTGCAAGGTTGGGGAGGAGAGGCTCTTGGTTTATGAGTATATGAAGTACGGGAGCTTGGAGGATGTTCTGCATGATCAGAAGAAAGCCGGGATAAAGCTGAACTGGTCGATTAGGAGGAAAATTGCAATTGGAGCTGCTAGGGGATTGGCTTTTCTTCACCATAATTGTATCCCTCACATCATTCATAGAGACATGAAGTCAAGCAATGTGTTGCTTGATGAAAATCTGGAAGCCAGGGTGTCTGATTTTGGAATGGCTAGGCTTATGAGTGCTATGGATACACATTTGAGTGTGAGCACACTGGCGGGTACCCCAGGGTATGTTCCTCCCGAGTACTACCAGAGCTTCAGATGCTCCACTAAAGGTGATGTCTACAGTTACGGTGTGGTTTTGCTGGAGCTGCTAACTGGGAAAAGGCCTACCGACTCAGCTGATTTTGGTGACAATAATCTTGTTGGATGGGTCAAACAACATGCGAAGCTGAAAATAAGTGATATTTTTGACCAGGAGCTCATGAAGGAAGACCCCAATCTGGAGATGGAGCTTTTGCAGCACCTGAAGATTGCATGTTCCTGTTTGGATGATCGGCCATGGAGACGCCCCACCATGATTGAAGTGATGGCAATGTTCAAGCAGATTCAGGTGGGATCTGGGATTGATTCTCAGTCAACCATAGCCACCGAAGAGGAAGGTTTCAATGCCGTTGAAATGGTGGAGATGAGCATTAAAGAAGCTCCAGAATTGAGCAAGCATTAGGCATCAAATTCCGGGAAGTGTCAGGTGGATTCTTTGGGAAACAGACAAGAAGAGAGAAGAGGAGATGACAACGGATTCAACTCCCCTCAAAGTTTTTTCCTTCTTTGCCGCTTCAAATTATTTCAGACATAAAGGGAAACGGTTAAAAGGGGGAATGAATGCTTTTGATGTATGTAGTCTTGTTATTTTATACATAAGAAAAAAGTTGTTTAACTTGTATATAAACAGCTTCAGTTGTTACCATCTGTGTTTTCCTAGAATTCTCAAAGTACTTTTTTCATTCAGATATAATCTTGAAAAGGTTCTGTTTAATCTGGGACCCCAGTGATGGGGACTAAGTGGAGGATCTTTTGACTCTTTCTTTAGGCTGCTTGATTTGTTTTCCCCCATTTGATCAACTGCAACTTTTGCTTCGATTTGCGATATAAGTTGTCAAAACATGCCTCTAAAACCTCTAAACCGACTCTAACATCAGGTCTACTTGAGTAAGAAATTTATACCCTACAGTCACCCCACCAAGATGTTCTGTGCCTTCTGATCTTTCTTGTTCTGTTTGCTAGTTTACCCTCCTGGAAAAGCATGACTCCACTCATAGTATTTTCTCTTCATATGGTCATAAATAATTTTGGCCTAATTGAGCATCACAAATCAGGAGTCAATACTCTGTCTGTATGTCTGTATTTATCATCTATCTCCCTGTTACTTTCATTTCACATCGCATTTTATTATGGAATTTTCCTGTTAAAATCAAAAAAGGAACAGCTAAGGCACTTGAACTAGGACCAACTTAGGTAGGTGTCACCGCCAGTGTCCATCTGCTGAGTGCGCATGCTTATTGAATCAATCTCAATATTAAATGCTTGATAATTCCCTAGTCCGCAAGTTGAGAGAGAATTACAATAGACAAATCAAATTCTGTGGACAGCCATTTCCCATAATTTAACATTTTGTGAGCGTGTGCGTGCATGGTGGGGTGTCATTAGAATCAATGAAGACTGTAATAAAAGAGTGTGGTAAAATGCATATCAGTTGTCAAAAGTTGAAAGTACAAGATGAAGAGACCTAAACCTTGACCTATGGGAACTGAGTGGCACGGTAATTATTATCACAGTATTTAGTATTTAGGATGATGATTAATAATAGTTCCGACCACAAATAAAAAGCTTTAAGAAGTTCAACTTTCCCTGATAGCACATTTGGTTGGACCATTTTGATCAAAGTCTTCAATCTCATAATTGCTAACCTTTTATGAGAAGTTAGTATTTTCATAATTACCAAGAATCTTTTTCTCATCAGAGATTGCCCATTTCTGATTAAGAAAAAATAAAGTGAGTAAATAAATCTGCTTTGTCTGTTCTCCATGGATGTCGTGCAAAGCACGTGATGGATCATAGATGCGGTAAATAATTACTTTCTCCAATGCCAGGGCAATGTGCCTCACAAGTGGTCACTTATTTTATAAACCTTGTGCCAGAACATTAGTATTTATTATAGTCAACAATAAAGAATGGTAACCATTAGCCAAAGACAAAGACAATTTTTAATGGATTACCCGCACTAATTGCAAGGGTTTTGATTTAATTTATTAAACATAGCATGTGCAGTTTCAACTCTGCACGTGTCCTTTTGTTTAGATAGAAGAAACATTTACAGTATTTCCTGTGTTTCCTCCCAGTGTAAAGTTAAACTCCCAAATAAAAAAGAACTACAGAGCAACTATGCATAAAGATAAGAGGATAGTGGGTTGTCATTCAAGATACACTATAAGTTGATTAAAACTGAGAATAGAAACCTGCAGAAAATAAGGTTATTTAACTTCGTTATATTAATAGTGAAAATATATTTATTGTGCACATGTGTGAAAAGTAATTAATATAACAAAATTAATTAAAAAATATTACTGAAATTTATATTAACCTATAAAATTTATATACATAAAAAATAATTATAAAATTAATTGTTTTATTATCTTTTATAATATTATAATTATTTAATAGGTACACTGGGGTCTATCAAAATAAAAATAAAAATTCTAATAAAATATGTATAAAAAATTAATTATAAAATATTTTAATTTTAATTTAGAAACTGATGATTGTAAGTATATAATAAAAATACATTCGAATTTTATGGATAATTTTCTTAGATAATAGAAATAAAAAGTTGGTTGATAAATATATAGACAAAAGAGGTAAAATAAGTGTCCACCTATACATTATAAAATTCAATCCTATTATTAATTACTAGTGGAGAGACAAGTGTTCATATATATATATATATATATACACTTAAACGTTTAATTATTATTAAAAAAATATACACTAAATAGTTATATTTATTATTTTTCATTATATTTACATTTTTTATTAGAATAACTAATATGTTTATTTGGATGAGAATGGATATAAAAGATAAGAACCATAAAATAATATAATATGTATATATAAGTAAGAGTAGTGTTAAAAAAATTATGCAGTGGTTTTTTTAAAAAGAACATTTATTTAATTATTTTAAAATAAAAATAATTTACTTAATTACTTATCTTATTAAATAAATTATTTTTTATTTATTAAAAGGTACAATTTTTTATCCCAAAAATTTATAAAATGATGTATCTCTTTTAATAATTTTAAGAATAATCTTAAAAGTATATATCGTAGTTATTTTTAAAATAAAAGCTATTCAATTATTTTAAAATATAAAAATATTTCATTACTTATTATATTAAATAAGTAAGTTATCTCTTATTTATCAAAAGACTAAAATTGTCTAACTAAAATCTGATATGAAAATATGATTTAGATTTCCAATGATGGATTTCTTTATGTAAAAGTATAAATTATAGATGAACGGAACTAATTATAATTAAAAAATTGTTAACTATAATAAAAATTATGTAGTTAAAGAATAATCATTAAAAAAATATTATTAAATTTATAATGAAACTAAAAAAATTATATGCATATAATTACATTTTACTAATTTTTATAATCTTTGATTACATTAACTGATATTTATGGTGACTGAAATTTTGTATACCATTAAATCAATAAAAATAATTATGCCTGTAAGGGTAAAAGTAATTTATCTAATCTCCATTAATTATATTTATAAAGGTAAAAGAAAAATTGTGTAGACTAAATAGCAGTCCCAACATCCAATCTTTTAATGTATAGTTATAGATTAATGGTAATGAAATTTTGATCTCCCACTAATTTAATAGTTAATAAATGTTATATTTTGTCTTAATAATTTTATTATAATTTTAGTCAATTTTGGGTACATCTCATGTGGTTTATTGTTCCATTGTTTGGGTTACAAGTCTGAAGGAGTTGGAAACACTTCAGTGCTCTAGTCTGTCATTTGAATTAGATAATTAGATAATTGCGATGTTATTGTCGCAAGGAAAGTACATAAGGTGCACGTACGGTTAAATTATGATTAATTATTTTTATAGTGATATTTGTCTAGGAATCTTTTATGCATCTTTTACCACCACTTAACCCCTAAACAAAGGTTACTTAAAAAGCAATACTAAATGCAGTGACAGTGTCACATTACCAATGAATTTGTTCCTTCATTCAACTACACACAAAAGTAAAAGAGAATCGAAAATTTCAAAAATTGAAACTACATTCTCGCTGAATGTGGTCATACAAAATCAATAAAGTAACATATTATTAGAAAAAATTCAGTAAAATAAATTACATAAAAAGAATAAATTTAGATGGAACAATTTTTTTAATGTATAAATACTTTTGTTATGATTACGGTAAAATCAATCTCGAAAATTGCAAAAAATAGTTAAGGAATAAAATATTTATTTATATTATTTAGGTGTAACTAAGTTCTGAATTAAGTATTTTGTAAGTATCTACTTTATAAATTTTTTTATAGCATTTTAAAGACATAGAATTATATGTTATATTTTTTTGTGCTTATTTCATATTTATTTTATTTTTATAAATTTAACTATGAAAAATTTGTATATTTTTTTTATATTTCATTGAAATTTTGGTATTTATTAATGTTTATTATTTTAAACAATCTGGTTAAAATAATATTTGATTGGAAGAACTATTTGTGAAAGAAAAAACTTATAAAAGTGAAAGTTTGATGATGTTGACGGATTTTTAGAATATTCAGATAAAAGAATATTATTAAGAGAAGAAGTTGTGTGATTCTCTTTTAGGAAACAAATTAAAGGAGACAAAAAAAAATGATGAAAATAGATAGAGATTTATTTAGCCTTTAGAGTCATTCAATTATTTTGCAAGGTTGCTTTCTTGCAAAAGAGACAATCACAAAAAGTCTTATGACTATTTTTTCTAGTTTGTATCCTTCAATCTCATACAAATATGATCAAGTGATTATCAAAATTTTAGATAAAAATGAGAATTAACAATACAACATCTCAATGAAATTAATATTGTCATAACCTAATTGAATTTGACAAAGAAGTACGAGCATCCGATAAGTTTTGTCATTTCTATTAGAAAGTTGAAATGTTACTCTCAGAATTGAAGTTTAGAACTGAAATTCAATTATATTTATGATATAGATTTGTCTAGGAGAATTGGGTAAATAGTCAACTTCTTCACAGTTTTGCATAGAGAATATAGAGGTTTTTTTTTTTTTAGCAATAGTATCCTTTCACAGAAAAATTATGCAAGTAGCATCCATCTTATTTTATTTCTCACAATTACATCATTCACTGTGTAAGATGAGAATTTGATTCCCCAACAACCAAATTCTCACTTTTAATTTGTTGTGTCAACTTCTAGACCCAACCACGATTCAGCTATCGGGAGGTCGAATTCTGAAAGGGTATTTGGTTTTTTCTTCAAGAGGGAAACTTTGTGTTTGGAGAAGTCTTTTGTTGTTTTCAAGTATAGTGGAGCGGAGAAGTTTTTTGTGACCTTTTAAGTTGAATGGTACAAAAATGAACAAAATTTTTTCAGCTAGACTTGTTCATAGATTTATTATCTGAATGGTATGAAAATAAACAAAGGTTAAGGTAAATCTTACCTCCACCTCAGAAAGACATAATACATTACTACGCTCGTTAGAGAATAACGAAGAATCTTGGATTTTAGATTCTAAATCATCTTTTCATACTACTCCATAAAGAGAATCCTAAGAATTATGTCCTTGGTAATCTTGAAAAGGTTTACCTTGATAATGAACAATATTTTGATATTGTTAACAAAGAACGATGAAGATTAAGTTAAACGAGTATATTTGGAAATTGAAAAAATGTCAAAATAAATCTAATTTGGTGAAAACTTAATCTCAATAGTTTACAAAACAATCTTATATGAATATCATTGATATATTCAAAAGGGTGTATTCATGACTCATGCTAATAAGAGAGTGACACTATTTATATAACAAGGACACTTCATTTTGTTATATTTGCAACAAATAATAAACATCATAATCTATGAAATAAAAAACTTAGTCATTCAAGTGAAAAAGGGTGAATATTATGAATTCAAATGGGATATTATCAAGACTTTAAAGGAGTTGAAATTGACATGTGTGTAGATTGTACACATGGAAAGCACAAAAGAATTAACTTTTACATAAATAGAATAACTCCAAAGTAGGAAAAATTAACCTGAGCTTGTCCATTGTAGTGTTTGAGATCCAACATTTGTGTCATCTATTTGTGGGAAATCAATACTTTTGTCATTTTTACACATGATCACTCTAGGAATTTATGGATTTACTTTCTAAAATACAAGTCAAAAAAATATAAGACTTTTAAGATACGAAAATCTATGGTTGAAAATGAGATATGATTAAAGATTAAAAAAAAGTCATGATTAAAATAATAGTGAATACGAAAACAACAAATTTAAGAAGTTTTTCACGAATATAAAATAAAAAATGGATAACATCATACTAGGTACTCCTCAATATAATGATATAAACGAGTCTATGAACCACACACTACTAGAAAGAGCTAAACACATGTGTATACAATCAAGCCTACCAAAAAATTTTTGGACAAAAGTTATTAACATAACTTATTTGGTCAATTGTAGTCAATCTGTACCATTGAAACATAAAACACCATAAGAGGTATGAAGTGAAATATAGATAAAACTTACACATCTTAAAATTTTTAATTGTGTAACTTATATGCTTATTAGCGACCAAGGTAGAAATAAACATGATCTCAAATTAAAGAAATGCACATTCATTGGTTATAGTGAGGATGAGTTTGGATATCGTCTTTAGGATAATGAAAACAAAATCATATTTTGTGTTAAAGATGTGATATTCAATGAAAGAGTGATTACAAGGATAAGGATAACACAAGCACTAGAAACACATAATAGAGTAGGCATGTGTATCTAAAGGTGGATAATCATGGTTGAGAGTTCTCGTCTAGAGGAATTAGTGGAAGATAATAGTGAACAACAAATCTACATACCAAAATATTTTATTTTGATTCTTGCAAAGGTCTTCTCAAACTTATGTTCCTAATAAAAAAATACATTATATATATATATATATATATATATATATATATATTAATTATTGATTAATAAAAGGGGACTTTAAAATTATGAAGTGTGTCAAACTATAGACGCAATGAAATCAAGATGAAGTCAATGATCGTTAATCAAACATGGGAACTAGTTGTGTTACTCATGAAAAAGAAGACACTTCATAACAAATGACTTATTGAATGGAAAAGGATAACGATTGCTCTATGAGATATAAAATTTGACTAGTTTTCAAAATATATTAGCAAAAGCTTTCAAAAGATATCAGTAAAAAGAATGAGTTGGCTACACTAAAATATTTGCTCCAATTGTGAAGTTAAATATTATAAAGTCTATCTTAAGTAGGGTGGCTAGTGAAGAACTCTTACTTGAACAATTAGATGTAAAAACCTGTTAGCATAATTTTTGCTTCCGATGGTAAGTTCACCAGTCGTTCATGTAATTAGTAATATATATATCATTCTCTCCTAAGGGATTTGTGCAATACACAATAATAAATGCAATTGATAACAAATTTAGACTACAAATTATTTCTAATATTTAAATTCATAAACAAGAAAATAAAATTATGTAAAAATAATTAAAATATTTTTGGTATTTTTATGAGCACTTAAAATGTGGAAAAAGAATGGAAATGATATGAAATGCAATTGCTAGGACTAAACTTTGTCAAACCTCACTCTCATGCATAAATCATTTACCTTATTTCCAAACAAATATCAATGTCAACCCACAATATTACCCAAACCCTAATTCCTTAGGTGAATGACTCTAAGCTTTCATATTAATCGTCAATTCCTCGATTAATAATATAGAAAAGACTTGCTTTTGCATAAGGGTCTTAAGACAACAAATGAATCATGCTTGATTCCAAGACATAGTCTTTCACTTGGTATTTTGATTCAGATCCTGATTAGAAATGATATTTCCCAATTCCCTAAGAATTAAATATCATGCCATGAATCAACACAACAAGCAGTAAGCAAAGAATCAAAATATTAACTCTGAAAGGAAAGACATATATATAAACTCAATATTGATTACATGAAACCCCAATAAGCCAAGAAGGATGAACAATGGAGGAAGATAGATATATAAAGAGGAGAAAAGAAATCCTTCAGACCCTAGTCGTCATTCGAAGGCTACATTTTTTTTGACACACAAACGGAGTTTGACTCCCAGATGCACTTTTTCATGGTGATTTAGACGAGGAGATTTATATGCACTGACTTGAAGGTTTCTTAGAGAAAAAGAAAGAAAATATGATGTGTAGATTGTATAAAAGTTTGTTAGGCTTGAAGTGAGCACGAAGATAATAATATAAGAAGTTTGATGACTTCATATACATGGAAGGATTTCAGAAGTATAATGATAATTATTGTTATTTCTTCAAAAAAATATAAATCTAGTTATATCATTTTATTACTTTATGATGATAATATGCTAGTAGCAGAGTTAAATGAGTGAAATTGAAAACTTGAAGGTGCAGCCTTCAAAAGAAATAGACATGAAGGACTTGGTTCAACAAAGAAAATCCATGGAATGCCTACCATAAGGGATAAGCAAAGAGCTTTTTTGCAGGCATCTCTAGCATATACATTAATTGTGTTTTGTAAGATTTAACATTCCATTCTAAGGATCAATTGACTCAAACATAAAAAGAAAGATTTCATGACTAAGATTCCACATGTTTTAGCAATTTGAGGTTTGGTGTATATAATGGTTTTTACAGAGATTAAATATTTGTCATGCAATGAGATGTAAGCATGTTTATGTCAAATGTATGTAAAACTTTTAATAAGTAGTCAACTGTATTTTGAGGTACCTATGAGACACTACAAAGAAGTGTTTGTAGTTTGGTAAAGGAGAATTAAAATTGCAAGATTACATAAATGTAAACTTTGGATGTGAAATTGATTTTCAAAGAAGTAGTTATAATTTCACTTTTAATGCTATAGTTAGTTGGATATCTCTCAAATATAGAAGACTGATGTTTTACAACTACAAAATTGAGTATATTGTAATAATAAAAGCTATTAAAGAATTTATATGGCTTCAAGGACGATGACTATTAAGAGGGTTAGGATTCAATCCTAGGAGAAGTATTTTATATGGTGATAGTTTGAGGGCACTACATCAAACAAAAATATTCAATATATCATTATAGAATAAATACATTAATCTTCGCTACCACTTCATGATATATTTACTTAAAAATGAGGTATTAATATTAAAAAAGTTACAAGAGAATAAAAATCAAACATGTAAACAAAAATGAAGAATATTAAAAAAAAAACAAATTCCTGTTCTAACTTTAATTAACTTATTAACATAATAAGCTAAAAAAAGTTATTTTATTGATCAAAATATAAAAACAAATTAAAATTAGTTATTAAGTGTGAGATTGTTAAAGTTGTTTAATACAGCTAAATGAAATGAATGAAGTAAAATTATTCTGTTCAAAGAAAAAAAATGGAATGAAAATTTATATAAAAATAAATAATTAAACGTGTGGAACAAAATCTATTTATAAATATACATAAATATTTGTGGTATAACTTCTAAGAAGAAAATTAGTAACTTTCAATGAAATGTATGTAAAAATATAAAGGTATAATCGAGTGAATCCTTTATGAGTTGTGTATGTAACTATTTTATTTCATATAAATTTTATGATAAAAAAATTGGAGTTGTTAGTAGTTGTTTTAGCAAGAACAGTGGTGAAAGTGTTGTTGAATGAAAGTGGTTGACCCAAAACTGTAGCATTTGATTTGAGGCATGTGGAGACATGATAGAAGGTGTTGAAGCCCAACAGGGAATGGGGTTTAAGAATTAAGATTGGTGTGGTTCGCACATTCCCAGCCACAGTTATCAGAGTGACACGTGGGCCAATGGACCACCTGCTTCTGTCGGAAACCTTACCCTGCACCGTCGCCTTTGCGATACCATGCCATCGCTTACGGGTCCCGCTTCATTTGACCCATACTTTTAATAATAATCACCATGTGATCATTCCTTAAAATGCTCACATATTTTATTATTCTCATATGATACTGTGCTCTATGGTAATAAAATAACCTCATATTTTAACAACCACTCTTTTCTATATACAATTTTAACAACCGCATATTAGATTCCTTACTATAAAATTCTTTTAACTTCATAAATACTTTTGAATTTAAGTTCTATGTCCATAATATTCATATTAAATACGATATAGTTTTTTATGTTTAAAGAAGGCACTAGTTTTCTTTGAATTCAATAGGGTTCTTCTACATTTATTTATTTATTTCATCTAAATAAAAAAATTTATCATCACGGTTAGCTTTGAAAGGAAAAGGAATTCATTGTTTGTTTTAGGGAAGATGAGAAAGAAAATGAAAGAAATTAGTATTGTACCAATGTCAAACTTTACTATTTCTTGAGAAAAATTTGAAAGTGTTTCCTTTTTGTGTGTTATACCAACTAAAATAGCATGAAATTTTGGGAAGGGAATTTTTCAAAATGTAAACAATATGTTTATAACTCCAATAAAAATAACTATTTTTTTTTAAAAAAATAAATGGACTTCAACGATATAAAGTGAAGCCATAGAAAAATTATATTTCATTTTCGCTTAATCATCATTTAGTACTTGTTTAGAAATTTCTACATCTTATTTTCTATGTAGGAATTACATTATCTAATGATGTTAACTCAATTAGTAAATTTAATAGTTTTATAAAAATTTTAGTGGAAACAATACCTTCTTTATTCTTATAATTTGAGTAAAGGAAACACCTATTAATTTGTTAGGATTATTTCTTTATTCTCTGTTGCTTAGTTTTTCATATTTACTTATACTTGTTTTCTTTTATTTTTCCCTAGTATGAATTTTTTTTTATACCCTCACTATCCCCTTTTTGTCTACAGATTTGTGAGGAACGGCAACTTAATTAAGCCACAAATTAACTGCTAATGCCAATATAATAATAATACACTTTTTAAACACTATTTATTATTTACAAAAATTGATTTCAGATCAGAAATATTAGTTAGTTCACACCTCTCAATTAATTATTTTCTCTCTTAATTATATAACTTTCAATTACTTTTGTCAATAAAAAAAATACACATTATAAAATATGTTGCTAATACTCAATGTCAATCAAACAAACACAGTCAACCATAGAAATGGTGAAAATCATGAAATTAATAATTATGAACCCTGATACAGGCTTTTTCTACTTTTGAGAGTACATAGGTTTTAATTTTATTGAAGTTGCCCAAACTTGTTTCGAGAACACCAAAATAAAAAATCTTTTCAAGTTGTACTAGTGGAACGAATTATGGGGAAACAATTTATTAAAGTAATTACGTTGTTGAACATCCTATTACCAAACAGGAAGTAGTAGAAATGTTTGAGAATATGACGTTTTCGAAATGTTCTTTCATATTAGAAAAAAATCGAGTTTAACAAAATTAATTAATGTATAAATTAGTTTATAAAGTTTTTCTTATATAACTTCTTATTTTTTTTTAATTTGTATAAAAGTTTAATTTTTTTTACCGAGAAAATCATTTTGTTTCTTCCTTCTCACTTTTTTTTTTCAGTATTTATAAAGAAACTTTCAAAACATATCCTACATTCAATATAAAAATCTTATATATTTTAAAACTGCCATTTAATGGACCCCTCTCTCTTCTAATCTTCTAATAGTCTTATCTACTAACACTTTGAAGAAAAAGATTGCAACCACTCATTATTATTTAAGTTTTATGGCATTTTCAACTCATATAAAAAGGATATTTTATACGTTATTATCTCCACAACGTTATAAATATTCATATTTTCTTATTTATTATATATTTTTAAAAGTATAAGAAAAATAAAATAACACTACTAATATCAAATTGATAAGAAAATAACTCATTATAAGTTAAAACAACAAATCATAATATTTGTTAAATTTTTAAATGGACATATTGAAGAAAATTTGTATTTAGATATATAAAAAGATATGAATTTAATGAGTTTTGAGTTATAAATCAATTCTTATATAAAAGATATATATTCACATCACTCTTAACATAAAACCTTAAATAATAAAATAAGTTGCATGTTTTTCTTTTTATATATTGCTCACCTCAATTATTATCAATATCTTGTAACATTAAGTATCTTGTAACATTAAGATAATAATTACAACTTGATGCCTTCTAAAATACTTAAATAAAGTATGTCACATTAGAGACTAACACTTGACTCATCATAAATATATTTGGTAATTTAATCTTAGCTTCTTATGTGAGATTAGTTTTTTGCTCATACCTTACAAGCTTTATGCAAGAACCTTTTCACTACTTATGATTTAGACAATTGAAGTTAAGATATATCCTTTCCTTACTAAGTTTCTTTAATATAACAATCATAACTTGGTCACAATATCATTCCTTATATGTCTTTTCTTGCTTAATCTAATCATCATATATATCGATTCATACTCATTTATTTTATTCACACACATATACATTTGTTTTATACAAATTAAATCAATAATTTTATATATTTACGCATTCAATCACATAACAATAAATCTTACAAGTCATACAGTTAACAACATGTAATTGAAATAAGAGGAGATATGTCACTTGTGAGACACTCTAACTTAAGCAACTTGTCTTTACCAAACAAGAAAATGTCAATAACCATCCCACTTAAGCAATATCTCTTGTTGCTTGAGTCAACTTGTGTGAGCAATGATAATTTTAGAAGAGCGAGAATTGATTCGATCTTTTCCTTACCTAAGTGGCCCAACGAATGATTAAGTGTCTATCTCCCAATGAAAAAATAAGTGACACTAAGTGCTATATCATTACTTGAGTGATGTGACTTTTTACATTAAGTAACTTACAAAACTAACTTTAAGTTATTAACTCTTCATTGTTTGAACAACCACTGGTCACTTCAACAATGAGAATTTCAAAGAAAGAAGAACTATTATGACATCACTCGTTTAAACTTCAAGTCATAACTTGAGTGACTTGAATAGCAGTGATTTATTTTATAAATAATTATAATCTTTTATAAGTAATTAGTCTAACACTTAAACAATATATATAGAACACTTAAACCTGTAGAAATAAGAAAAATAATACATTAATAAGTGATATATAATTCAAGTTTAATCACTCTTATATTTTCTAACATGTTTTAAACACCACAATAGACTTATTTCCCATTCCAACTTATGTATATACTAACTTAAACTAATTTTGATTTTACTTAACACTCAAATTAAGTCAAAATTAGGATAAAAAACTTAATATCACTAATTGTTTTATTATTCCAAAGTCATAACAACATTAATCCAACTTCGCAATAGTCTACAGATTTCCATAAGACCTCAATCAAAAGTATTTGTAATTGTAGGTTAGTTCTCCTTCTTGAAGGCAACTTAATTCTCAAGAAATCTTTAGAATCAACCATTTACTCCTAAAATAAATAGATTTCCTCGTAAATTTCATAAATCTTTCTAAAATTTTAGCTTATAAAGTTAATACTTTCGCTTATTCAGATCACGAAATTCATATCCCTCAAATAATTCAGATAGACAGTATAAAAATGTTCACGTAAAAAATAAAAAGAGAATGAAAATATAAATTAATTATAAGAGGAAAAAAAACTACCTAAGTCAAAATTCCAATAACCCAATCTCAATCTATTCTCAGTTTTCTCCACAAAGATAGTTCAGAAAGTTAGAAAAAAGTATAAATAATTTGTAATTTTATAAAGATGAAATTTTATAATAAATAAAATAAATTATTTTAAATATATTTATAGTTAAAAAAAAACATTTTCATTCTATATTTAATTTTAGCGCCATCCTCTGAACTCAAATAAATTAGGCCATACTAGTATTGTCTTACATATTTTCTTGAGAAATAATATAATAATTATATTTTTTTATTTTTTTTAATTCATGTAGTTAATTTATTTTGTGTTAAAAAATTAATTTCACTTTCTTATGCATTTTGTTTGGATATGATGATTAAAAATGGGGAAATGAAAAAGAAAATAAAGAAATAGAAAATAAAATTATTTGAATAAAAAAATATACAGTAAAAGTGAGTAAGAAAGAAAATACATTTACTTATAATTACTAATTTTTATTTATTATTTTAAACTAAAATAAATAAAAAAAACTGAATATTACTAAAGTATTAACGCACTCTTTATATATATATATTTCTTGGCATTTGAAGTTTTGATGTTAGAAGTTAGAGATTTGTAACAAAACAAGTAATGTTTAACCTCAATAATAGTACTTTTTAAAAGTTTATAAATATTGTACATTTAAACTAAAATAACATGTGTGATGCGAAATTGAAGTGAAGATGGAACTAAAGCACAAAGAAATGTGGACAAAAATTAGGGTACAGTAGTAGGAGAGGGGGCCATCCACAATGTGAGTGAATTTCAGAGGTTTGTGACGTTCTGTACTACACTAATGATTTCAAGAAAAAGATGAGTATGGAGTGTCGTTTATGCTCTTATCATTGCTCACATATATACTCTCTAGATCTATATCACCTACAAGTACAAACCCTAGATCCATCACATAATATTGCATACACCATATATTTCCTAATCTTCAATTAAATTTAAATTCACTGTTATGAGTTAAATACATCAACATATTTTTATGTTTATTATTGCCAATTTTCATTAATTACTAGATGTTAAATAAAATAAATTGTTTTTAAAAATAATTTTATATTTTAAATCACTCCCACTGTTATTATTGAATTAAATTAATTAATTCTTTTATTATGGTATTTTATGCAAGGATTGTGTTATTTGATTGAAAAGAAGTAAACAATAAAAAAAAGAAGAAAAACATGAGAAAATGTATCAACCCTTTCTCAATTTAGTATAAGAGCTAACAAAATTTTGAAAAACACATGGGACCACCACTGTAGTCTACAGGGACATTCACTCTAGAGTTCTGCTTTGTTCTGAGAATAAATGCGAAGAAGTATAGATTTTTACTTCATAACTCACCTGTGAATGTCACTATTTTGTGAAGTGAACACACTCACGTGTTCATGCAGAAAATCTTACTCGTTTTTGGCCTTTTGCTCGATAAAGTATTTTGTGAGTATGGTTATATTGTTGATGAAATTGATCTCAAATTAATTATCATACCAGTGTTCAAGTGTTCAGAGATTGGTGAAAGACAAAATACATACCAACATCTTACTGGACCACAAGTTAACTATATATAAAAAAATTTATTTGCATAAAATTACTTGCCACCATTTTTATAGCAGTGATTATATATGAATATCCATATTTTTTCTTTTAAATAAATAAAAGTATTTAGAAATAATTATTTGAAATATAAAATTAAAGAAGAAATTGATCTTAAAGTGTTATCTAAAAAATTATATAATAAAAATATTAGTATAAATAAAATTAGTCTTTTTAAAAATAATTTGTACTGAAAAATATATATTTAAATAAAATTAATCCCTTTAAAACGAATTTTAATGTCAGAAATTTAAATAAAAATATCAACATGTAAAATCAAATTCTAAATAATTTAATCACCTGATTTTTTTTAAGAAAATCTAAATTAAAAATAACTAATAGATAGTAGGTATATGCAAGTTAGACACCATAATATCATACTTGACCCATTAATTAAAATACTAATATCAGTTAATGAAATTATCCATTTATTGTACCCTTTTAATATTTATTGTGGATGATACCCTTATATTATCTCCATAAACGAATTATTTTGTCATTCTAATATTTATTGATAATTGTTTGAGATAGTTATTTTTAAGTCTATTATGTCGATAATTTTCTTCCATTTAGCATGCCAATAATTTTTCACACATTTCTATATCTTATACTCTCATTCACCTGACAATCAATAGTCTCTAAAATCATGAAATAGTTTTGATTTGTGTAATCATGCTCTAATATTTAACTAAGTTTATCCATATGATTAGTCAAATTTGTTTGTTGGTTCCTCTACTTGATCATAATGAATTGCTTGAATAAGTTTAATTGTTTTTTCACATTTTATTATTGTGCTTAAATTGTTCATTTCATTAGGTTCCATTCTAATAAGATTTTACTATATACATTGTAATTCTTCATCTTTTGCACATTACATCATTTTACTATTGCATCATTTAGCCTTTTGTCATTTGTTTACACATCACTATAAATTGTCTATCAGTTATCTAGTGAGTTTATTTGTCTTGCACCATTTGATTAGAAGTTTTTCATAGTTATGTTTGAAATAAACAAGATAACAAGTAAGTAAGGCTTAATTATGTATTCGTGAACTTTTTAAAAAATTTAGTATAAGTTCAAAAAATGTCTCTAAAAAAATGTGTAATGAGATAAGATAAAAAGAAAAAAAAATGTAGTTTATATATATATATATATATATATATATATATATATATATATATATATATATATATATTATATCGTTTTTTTTTTTTTTGTTTATTTTTTTTTTTTTTTTTTTATTTTTTTTTTTTAA
>Ga0099824_1002937_pt1 | contig 24950 bp, 9 predicted proteins | sample SiratrowhiteBW_FD_76837 | JGI IMG/M metagenome (GOLD analysis project Ga0099824, IMG submission 76837) | Root nodule microbial communities of legume samples collected from California, USA - Siratro white BW | ecosystem: Host-associated > Plants > Roots > Nodule | place: USA: California...
ATAATAATAATAATAATAATAATAATAATAATAATAATAATAATAATAATAATAATAATAATAATAATAATAATAATAATAATAATAATAATAATAATAATAATAAAAATAAATAAAAGGAAAAAAAATAAAACAATTTTTACTTTTTGCATCCCTTAATTTACTTTTACACCCCTTTTTATTTCTTCCGGCCCTTTTCGGCCTCCAAACCCTCATTCACTCTCTCCGCCCCTCTCACTTTTTCAAGCTATCCCCACCCAAATCGTTTGGATCCACAGTTCACATTAACCCCAAAAATATAATAATAAAAAAACAATAAACAGAAATATAAAAATAAATAAATATGAAAATAAAATTAATAAAAAAAAAAAAAAAGATATCCATAATTTTTTTTGAAAACTACTTCTACAACATTTTATCAGACCTACTTTATCTTAATTTTTCATTCTAAATGAAAATAATTAGAAATAAAATCCATTCTTATCGGATTTATTTTAAAATAAAAAGATATTTTATATAGAACTACATAAATTATCATATATGAAAATAAATAAAATCAAAATCAATTTTTATAAGATAATATATATATATATATATATATATATATATATATATTATTTTTATTTGTATTTTCAGAAAAATAAACAAAACAGTATAGAAAAATCACCTTTGTTTCTGTCATTTAATTAAAAATATTGTTTTAGGACCTACGTAGGGAGCTAACGTTTTTCATACACGTAATCCTCTTGAATCTTCAATTTTTTTTTAATAATATTCTGTTTTATTTTTATAATAAATTATAATAGCGACTATTTTTTTTAAACAAAATATTAAACAACTCAAGACAGTTTTTCTTTTTTTATGATAAGCATAATATTATTGAGAAGTTAATACAATGATGCTAACTAATTTTCTTAATATGTTATTTTAGGTGAAGTTAATCTTTTTCTTATTGAAAGAAGGAAGGTACATTATTCTACATCTATATGGTTCCTATGGAGATGGAACAAATTTAAACTCTCTCAGTATATTAAATGCACAATTTTTTTCTTATTGTATTATACTAATCTCTTCAAACAATTTGTCTTATTGATCTCTTCAAGGTCTGGGGTGATATATATTTGAGTAAATTTCCCAATACCTCCTGAGGTTTTCTCAAGTTATAGTCACAGCTTAATTTTTTTAACTATACACAAACCCCTCCATTGTTTTAAAAATATTAAGTTATGCATTTTTTAATATTATATACATGCAATTTCTTTTTACATTACACAAACACATCTTAAAAAAATAATTATACCGATAAAAAAAAGCTTAAATATAATTTGAGAAAACTTTATAAATGAGTGTAACTTATTCTAGGTATATTTGCTAAAATTGAAATATCTCCCTGATCAAAAGCTTGTGAGACTATTTTTTCTTTACCTTTTTTTTAATAAGAATAAAAAAATAATATATGAATGGTGATATTTTAATACCAGTATAAATTAGTGTCACTCAATATAAATTCAATATAAATTAGTGTCAGATGGGTGTTTTGTAAGAATAGTAATATGAAAAAAATATTTTCCATATATATATATATATATATATAGAGAGGTGGTATTATTACATGGATTCTTCTATTTCATCAAATTCTTCATTTTTACCACTCATCCAACATTGATTTTCTCTTCTGGTGACCTCAATGTCAGACACACACAACTTTATCTTTCAAGGAGCTTTCAAAAAGCAGGATAAATATTAACAATCACAATACCTTGCTAGCAACTAAAAATAACCAAATCTTATGCAAAATCATCCATTTGTCCACCATTCAAAATCCAACAATTTAAACAATCTTCATTTTTATATTTTTTTAACAAGTCAAAAATAAATTAAATTAAAAAAATACTTTAAAAATGTTATAACTTAGTCAAAACCTGAAAACAATTTATATATCACAATTGGCTTACAAAATGAAAGAAAGCTTAAAAAATTGAAATTTGAAATCTATTAAAAATAACTTTCCTTACTTTAATTTATCTCATGAATAAAAGGAAATGTAAATCATAATCTCACATTAGCTTCTTAATCAAACCAAGATTTTAACTTTAGTAAAAAAAAAATATTTCATCTCATATTTTTTATTAAAGAAAAAAAATTATCTAATTTTAAAAAATGATATTTAAGATGAAGTTTATACTTATTTATATATTATAAAAAAAAAATTTTAAGAGGCATGGAATTTCTAACATATTTTCTTTACATCAAACTCCTCAACTCATACATAAAATTATATTTTTAAGAATAATTCAAATAATTTGATTGTTTTGAGATTTATCATAATAGATATTTTTTTATCAAAATAGATAAGTTATTTTCTTTTATAAAAATAGATAAATTATCTTTAAGGGATGATTTTAAAATAAAAAAATCGTGTACCAAAACTTTTAATTGAAAAAGTATCATTTTTTACTAAATTCACCGACTAATTTTATTATGGTAGACAAGTTTTTGTCTTGATGCATGATTCAGGAAATCCCATTATGATAGATAAGTTTTAATCATGATGCATAAGGAAATCCCAGAATGGTTCTATCAGATCAAATTCAATTAACTCTCTTCCTTCAGACAATAAGGAATAAAGAGAAGGGCATGTCTGAAATGGTCTAAGTATGATGAGGAAGGCCATGAATATGAGGAAGTTTGATGAGGACAAATTGAGGAGATGATGGTGCAGATTGAGGTGGTGTGATTGGTTTGTGTTGTTGGGGGATTATAAAGAAGATTTTGTGACATCTCTTTTAACTTAAAGTAAATTTATCTAAATTGATTCTTTCTTCTAAATTGATTCAATCAAACAGACTATAAATATTATTTTAAAAATTATATTTATTTTCTAACTAAGACAAGATTTCACATAAAATGAAAATTAATTTAAGGGAGAAAACTAATTATTTAATACTCTAAGAAAAAAAGTCAATTCTAAGAAAAAAGTCAATTCACTCCATCCTTAGAGATTTTTTCATTTAGAATGATTATAAACATACTCTTCATTTTTCTTTAGATTCTTATTTTTACTCGATTTTCTTTATATTATTTTCAAGTGAGAATGCAAATTTTCTTTATAAGGTTTTCTCCTATTATATTCGCAACTTTTTTTTTAACTTTACACAAACTTCTCCGTTGTGTTAAAAGTATTAAATTATCCTTTTTTTACATTATACACAGACACAATTACTTTAATTTCTTTTTACATTACACAAACACCCTTAAAAAATAATTATACTGCAAACTTTATAAAGTCTTCAAAACATTATTCATCCCCACTATATATATATTCTCAATTGCATTAAAAGTCTGCATTCCCACTATTTATGGAACATTCCATTCTCTCTTTTTTATCTTTCAAGAATATTCCGAAAAAGAGTCAACTAAAGAGGATAAATAATAACAATCATAATACTTACTCAAAATAACTAAAATTCTACTGATGCAAAATCTTCCCTTTGTCCACCACTCAGATCTCTTCAAAATAAGTTATATGTCACGATTCCCTTAAAAAATAAGAGTAAAACTTAAAAAAATATATAAATTTACATCTAATAGAACCAACTTACTTTAATTTATCTTATAAATGAAAGGAAATGTTAAAGCATAGTTATTCACCCATTCAAAACAATTACATATTATTAAATATATTATTAATAGGTTAAATTTTAATATAAATTAAATTTAGTTACTACTTGTAAATAACACTACTGTTTACATGAAAACGAGTCCTTAAATGAATAAATACGAAAACAAGTCCTTATAAAATAAATAAACATCATATTGTTTGAGGTGTTTATAATCAAACAAATAAAAAAAAAGTAGAAGATAAAATGATCAATCAAAGTAGTTTCTTTTTTTAAATTTTATACCTATTTTTTCTCAATTAAATGATCTCATTCAAATTTCAGAAAATTAAGAATAAAATTATTTATTATATTTAAATATAATTTAAAATAATAAATATAATATTTTCCCATAAATATTTTCATTTGTTTTGTGATTTGATTTTATTATAATTATAGAATATATTTATATTTAACAAAAGTATACCAGTTTTTTGTATTTTAATTTTTAACTATGAAATAGAGTAATTTATGTATAAAAAATTAAAATTAGGAATATGATAATAATCATAAAAATACTTACAACATGTTTATTTATTCGATAAATTCTGTTAAAAAACAGTTTTAACAATTAAAATCGCTAAAATCAATCTATCCTGAGCACAAAAATATTAATTTGGTTTGATTTTTATATTAAATTGAAAGGAAAAGGAAAATATTCGCGAACACCCAAACTTCTGCCTTGCGTGGTTTATGCATTCGTGGCAAACAAATTGATTCCGATCGTCCATTCCAACTTGAACAAATCAGCACCGTCTGTTCATCTGCCCTGAGATGGCGAACCGCTCCCTCTCCGCCGGAATCAGACGGTACGCGCAACCCCTTCTTCTCTCTCCGCTTTCTCATTAGCATCAAGCTTCTTAACTCGGAAATTTTCACTGCATAGTTTTGTGTTTGGGGCGAGAACTCTTTGCAGCACCGTTGCTTCTCGCGCTCCCGCGTCGCACGTGCCGTTCTTGCGCAAGCTCAAATCCCCGAAGCAGAATCCATTGCTGGTGCTTCAAAATTGGGTGGACGAAGGCAACGACGTTTCACCTTCCCAGCTCAGAAGCATCGCCAGAACCTTCGTCAAATCCAAACGCTACCACCACGCCCTCGAGGTTCCATTTTCCGCCGCCATCTATTATACTCTAAGTAGTTAATTGCTTCCAATTTTGTTCTTCGCTTTTGCCACGCAATTTTGAGAATGTAAGTAGGTTTAAATTAATCTACGTTTTAAAGTTTCCTATAGTAACAGTGAAACAAATATTCTTGTAAGTTATACAGTAGGTTCACATAATGAAGAGAAGCAAGTTTGAGCGGCATATAATGTTACAGTGAAGAGAAATGAAAAGAAAGAGGATGAGATACGAGTATATTATTGATGATAGCAATAATATTTAAGAAAGCACAAAATATCCTGGAGATGATGAGTTTGATCGACAAATAAGGATAATTCTTGCTTATATTTGTTTTTTAGGTATCGAGTCTTTAGCTTATGCCTTAGAGGCCTAAACTTATTTAGCAATTGATGGTGCTGTATTCTTTATTTGTTATGCCTCTTGTTGTATTGACTTATTGTTTTTAGTTATGCCATACATTAACTATGATTGTGCCTTTTAAATAATGAGTTTTGAGAATTAGGGATGAGAATGTCTTAAAGTGCATTAGTTTGCATGTAGTATAAATTGTTTGCATTAAGTTTGGCATCGATTGCTCTGCATTCCACTGTACCATTAGTGCTTTTGGGCCAGCCATTTTGCCCTACTTTCAAGGATTTACTATGTAAGGCGTTTCATAAAGGGATTCTTTCACTCTGTGGCAAGCATGTCATTGCAATGCAATTAGGTTTTGGATAGTATAGTCAATTAGTAGATAAGCAATTTAAATTTGTTAATTATTCTTTTACAGTTATTTAAGTGGATAGAAAACCAGAAGAATTTCCATATGATCCCAGTTGATCATGCTATGAAATTGGAGTTAATCATTGAAAATTATGGTTTAATGGAAGCTGAAGAATATTTTATGAATCTACGTGACTCGGCTGCAAAGAAGGCTGCCTGTCTCACCCTTCTACGTGGCTATGTAAGATATAGGGACACTAGTAAGGCTGAGGCTTTAATGGTGAAGCTCTATGAACTGGGGCTAGTGGTGAACCCTCACCCTTTTAATGAGATGATGAAGCTGTATCTAGTGACATGCGAGCACAGGAAGGTACCCCTTGTTATCCAGCAAATGAAGCGGAATAAAGTACCCTGCAATGTTCTCTCGTACAATCTTTGGATGAATGCTTGTAGTGAGGAAGAAGGATACGGGATTGCAGCTGTAGAGAGAGTTTTTAGACAAATGCAAAATGACAAGAACGTTGAAGTGGGATGGAGCAGTCTTGCTACTTTAGCCAGTGTTTATAAGAAAGCAGGACAACCTGAGAAAGCCATTCTGGTTCTCAAAGATGCTGAAAAGAAACTATCTACATGTAATCGTCTCGGTTACTTCTTCCTCATAACACTATATGCTTCGTTGAAGGAAAAGGAAGGAGTCTTGCGGTTATGGGAAGCTGGTAAGGCAGTTGGTGAAAGAATCAGTTGTGCTAACTACATTTGCATACTAACATGCTTGGTGAAGCTTGGGGACATTCTACAAGCCAAGAGAATCTTCTTCGAATGGGAATCTAATTGTCAGAAGTATGATATTAGAGTCTCTAATGTTCTTTTGGGTGCATATGTGAGGAATGGATTAATGGAAGAAGCTGAATCATTACATCTCCACACATTGCAAAAGGGTGGCTCTCCAAACTATAAGACAATGGAAATTCTTGTAGAGGGATATGTGAATAGGCGAAAAATAGAGGAGGCTATTATTGCAATGAAAAGAGCTTTGGCTATGACGAAAAATTGTCATTGGAGGCCACCACATGGACTTGTGTTAGCCATTGCGGAGTTTTTGGAGAAAGATGGGAATCTTGAATGTGCAAACAATTATATTACTGATATCCATAATTTTGGTCTTGCTAGTTTACCATTGTATAAAATATTACTAAGAATGCACCTTTATGCCAACAAACCACATTTCCATATCCTTAAAATGATAGATGAAGATAAGGTTGAGATGGATGATGAGGCACATTCCATTGTTAAAGCTTTCACTGTGTAGGTAACATCAGTTCCATTGTGTTTTATTACAAGTTGTGCAGTTTTCACTCAGAATAATTCTTGTTTTGTGGATGTGTTCAGGATGAAAAGTTCGGAGGTGAAGCAGTAACCTGGAAGTCAATTTCATTCTTGGGTAATCCTTTCCTTAGTAAACAAGTTCAACCTTTTCATACCTAAGAAGATAATAAGACCATTTTTTAATCAGACAAAGAAACCAACATGTGTTCTTTTTGAAGATTAGCCGCTTGCTAGACCCCACCCCAACATCTTTAGTTATATATTTTTGTAAGTTCCATAAGTAGCAAGGTTTTTGGTAATTACATTGATGTCCAATTCCCTTAATTTTCGAACTTGTTGAAAGATAGTTTGCTATATAGAACAGTAATATATAGTTTGATAATTTTTGCTGCTCACAGTATTTTGGGTTGCATGTTGAAGGTCAAACTGCAAGTAACTATTAGAATTGACAATTTTGGTCTTTCAATTGTACAAAGTATAGCTTAGGATACACTTTGCTGTTGATGAACTGGCCTTCCCATCTCCATATTGTTTGAAAAGTGTTGTGAACCTTCTAATCTTTTAGCATTTCACAGGACTCATTTTAATTGAGTAATTCACATTTGTTTTCTGTAGGGCACGTATGTCTTTTCTAGGAAAAATCCGATTCATGCATGTGTATGTACAACGTTTCAGTTAACACAAGCGGAGCACGAGTGCTAATGCGAATAGACAGATGCTGAAAGATTTTGTGGGACTTGAATCAGAATTCAGAAAAGCTTTTAGGTCCAAAATCAACGGAGAAGTTTCATCCATTCATCAATCAGTTACAGCATACTGGTAAATATCTTTCAACATGTTTACTTTATTTAAACATAAAGACAGCATTTTATAACATGCTCGTGTAAAAGTATATTAAGATGGTAATTGGCATTGTCATCCAAACTACCATTACATGCGCGTAAATGTTTTTCCTTCGATATATTACAAGAAACGATAATTTCCTTGGTAGTTTTCGCCGTTTCCACCATGATAGGTTGGCCATGAGCTCAGGTACGTGTCTGTTGATATGGCAATAAACAATTTATATATCATCCACACAATATGAGACATTAACTAAGCATCTTATATTGCATGATATTGATGGGGGCAAAGCCTTTTCAAGTGGATGAAGATGTCAAGCCCTGTGGAAGGCCGTGTGGTTAAGCTGTTCATCATGAGGTAGCATGCATTCTTTGATAACAGGAAGCTCAAGAAATCGTCAAACCAAGCATCAAGCTTAGCCATGAACTCCTTATCAATCCGATTTATGACCACAATTTCCTCCACTATTGGTAACAGCATCCAAGGCAGCCAATGGCAATATCAGCGAAGCCATTTTTGACCTCCAAAGTAGTGCTTTCTCCCTAATCCACCTTCAAGGGTCTTTATATTCTCTCGAGCTTCTAGTGCTGCCTTCTGTCGTTCCGCCCCTCCTTTGGAAAAGGTGGCCATAACAGCTGGCACCCACTCAGAATAATGAAAGTTGAGTGTTAACAAGGGGAAAAGAAAACACATGATAAACATGCAGTGTTCTAAATTATTACTACCTTTTATCAACTTATCTGGACCAGAATCGTGCCTTGGCCGTTTCTTTAAACCGGTGCCTTTCTGTTGACTGGGTTATATTGCAGGAGCATGGCATTCTTGTTCCTGAGACCTTCTTCCACATATTGGTACTGGAAAGCACACTTGACCCGTAGGGTAAATGGAATACACAAGAACCCTAATAACGTCACTGATTCTTCTGCCATTTTTTCTTTCTTTTTAACTTGCGAATTAAAATCCAAACACTTGCAGTTCTCTCATTCTTGTGTCTATATAGGTATTATTTGGTTATTTATTGTTAACCAATCAATCAGAAGTAGCATATACTTGTACACTTTGAGGGATCTTCTGTTGATTTGAGAAGAAAAAAAGTGATCACAACGAGGCTGAAATAAGTGCTCAAATAATTAAACTATCTAATAGTAAACGAAAGTAGATATTTGAAGAGAAAAATGGCTAAGGGTCAAATCATTTGGGCTCTGTAACTTAATTAGTGTCAACTGATTTTATCTACAACCTTCAAATTTTTGTGTCTTAGTACTCTCGTTACCTTTTTTGTATTTTATTTAAATAAAACTCTTTCCTAGAACTAAAGTTGAATAACATTAATTATATTCCAGAAATGGGATAAAATTGTAATGATTTTAAAAGTAGTTTTTTGAATTCAAGATAGTTTTAAAGTATTATAGAATTAATTTTTAAAAAAATAACTTGATAACTTAAATACCTTATTATATAAAATCGGAGCCCTGTAAATTAGTTAAATTCAATGAAAATAGAAAGGAAAAATTTTACATGTACACCTTTCAATTTTCATACACCTAATAAAAAACTAATATTTTTACTTTTCTAGTTGATTCATCTCGAATTATTTTATGTTTTAGAATGAAAATTATATTTTATTGGTGTTGCATAGGTGTTAAGTGGAGAATGGGATGTTTGAGTATTATCACCGGATGCAAAATGGTCATTTAACTTGTTTTAATGTCAACTTGTAAGATATTCAATGCTTTTTGCCAGGGATTTAAGTGTCAATCCCTTCAATTTTTAAGGCTTTTCCTTCTTGAATTTTCATGATTACTATGATTACTACCTGCACCTCTATATTAACAAGAAAATTAAAATATCCTCCATGTTGAGCTATGTCGTTGTCGCCACGATAGCCCTTACCGTCATTATGTCTTCTCTTCTTTGTTGCACCACGACACCATTATGTCCTTGTTGTTGAGTCTTTTACTGACCATGATGACATTAGCAGGGTGTCCTTAAAGTCTTTAGGAAACATAAGCCTCTGCCAGGGAGACACATGAGACGCTGGGAACTAAGAGAGAGAAAGAGCAAAATGTTTTGGTTTGTTGGGTTTGGTGAACTTTATATAGAAAAACGTAGTTTTTCTTTTCCCTTTCGGATTTCCCAATTTGAAAAATTTTTAGATTGTTGAATACGTAATTATTTCGAATTGTTCAATTTGAAAAGAGAAGATGAATGTTTATGCAGGATTTTGAAAAATTTGTCCCGGAAAACATCATTTTAAATATTATGGGGTGCAGGTAGTAATTATGGGAGTGCATGAAACAAAATTGTTATCTTTAATAGATAAAATAAATATATTTTATTTTGGGTACAACAATAAAAAGAAAAATACAATAATTGAATATATGTTTAATATTTAGTAATTCACGTGTGTTAAAAGAGAGTTTTTTACTTTTTTTTATTGTAGTTTTAAAATTTTTAATAAGTGTTTTGGTGCACTGAATAGTCTTACATGTATACCACCAAGGTCAGTTTAAATATAATTTTTTCCCTTAATCCTATAATTTGTTTCATTACACCCAATAATCTCACATATTATTTAAATTAAAGAAAAAATAAAATAATAAAAAAATAGGAAGTTTATGGATAATTTGATTAATATGATAAAAATAATAATAAATTTATATATTTAGAAAATGATAGAAATATCCTTATATTAAAAATAAAATATAATTGAATGTTAAAAAATATTTAAATATCTATTATTAATATAAAATTAAAAGTTTCTTCAATTACAAATTAAGATCCACTTATAAAATAATCTTCAATTGTTTTTTAGATGTTACGATAAGTAATTTTATAAAATAATTTAATGTAAAAAATATTTTTTAGGAATATAAATTAAAGTCAAAATAAATAAAAAATCAATATTAAATTTTAATAAAAAATATATATTTTGCATTAATAAATAAAAATTATTTCGCAAAATACTAAATTTAAATTTATTTTATTCTATTACTATTTTAATTATTTATTTTGTTATAATATAAATATGCATATATGTCAATAAAGTATTAATGATTATTAAAAATTTATAAATTATATAATCATTATTTGGATTATATAATGTAACCATACTTGATTATTTATGTTATATTAATTCTCTGAATATTATTTAGTATAAAAGTAAGGACTATATGGTAAAGGGCAATGAAGGAATTTGAACTATACAAGCTTCTCTTTTTTTTTTTTCTATTTCTCGTCACAGTTCAATTGTACTAGATTTGAGGTGAACCTCACAATTCATCCTTTGCTTTCTTTCCATATTAGGTGATCCAAACGAAAGTAATATTTATTTTTTTCTTTTTTATTTTCTTGAACACGACATTACTGAAAAGAAGCTTAAAAGTTAGTCACCATCCACATCTAAATTTTATAAGGTTCATAATATGCACAACAATTTTTGGAAAGTGTCAAATCATGAAAAGTATAATTTGATTGAAAAATATTTAAAACTAATTGCCTCCTCAAGTATTTTTAAAAAGATTTTAAATCTTTAAGATGTAGAATTTCTAATAATGAGAATGGTACCAAATTTCACAATTGCATTTTTTTCAATGTACTGTTAGAAAAATAACTCAGATGTTAACAATGCAAGCAAATTTAAAGAAGACGGTGAACTTAGGATTGAAACATATACTCACAATCAATACAGTGTAAAGACGGTATGAAAATATCTCTTTCACTAAATTTGTCATACAAATCAGAAAACAAACTCCTAAGTTCTTTCTTAAATCCAACTTATGAATAAAGTCAAATTTATTTAAAATAAACTCGTTCCTATATATTTTTTGTTCTCTATTTCAATTGTATTTAATCTGTTAAGCTTTCTATTTCTTTCTAGAGTGTGTCATATGGACTGAGTGTGCCAATATGGCTTCTCCCAAATTTAATGATTTATTAATAGTGTTTTCAGCACAATGAACGTGCTCTACCCTTAATTATGAAGAACCTTTAACTTAATCAAAAAAAGTGTAGTGTTTGGCCTAGGCCATGGAAACCACATTCCAAATAGACAATGTGAAGAGTTTTATATCTAATTTTTCATAGGATGTTATTCAAATATATTTTTCTAAGAAGTGGAAAAAGGTGAATTTCAACATGAATACAAGAAAATTATTATTTATCGACTCTTATATAATATTGATGTAAATTATATATTATAGTTGTTCTTGTGCAGCTGTCACACTACGTTGCTTTTCAATTTTTGATTTGCTTTTTGATTTTCAATTTAGGATTGTAAGGCGAGGCATATGGGTGTTCTCTCAAGTACTCGATCTAAGCCTTTATTAGACGTCTCAATAACATTTAATTAATTAAAAAAAACTATATGGTAGCCTTCATGTATCTTAATCTATAATTAATTGGTTTTTTTTTATTTGAAAAAGATTATCTGACACTGAAGTTAGTAGTTAATATTCCAAGAGTCATATCTTTCATCATATAGTGTTATAGTAATTAATATTCTAAGAATCATATCTTTCATTATAGATAACTGCATCATGAATACGCACTATTCATCATGGGCCTATATTATTGGAATCTTATAGGTTAATTCCGACATTACACATATATTTAAGATAATTATCATAATTAGGTGCACTATACATACTTGGAAGAACATTTCAGACTTAATCTTAAGTCCTACTTTTCAATAATATTTGTACAAGATCTCAGTTAGTTATTGGTTACCTCTTAATCTCGGTATAGGATATCGGTCTCAGTTTAGGATCTTGACATAAAATTTCAATCAACTACCTTTCAATTTCGATACAGAATCTCGATATAAGATCTTGACTAACTATCTTTTAATCTCAATTAATTATTTTTCCATTTCAGTATAATATAAAAATAAATAATAATTATTTTTTATATAAAAAAAACTTGAATACTTAAAAAAAAAACTAAATCCAATGTGTTTTTTTCACTCTTACTCTAGTAAAGGATCGGTTCCATTTTATTATCACTTGATTAGTATGAAGTAATCAACAATACATCATCACCCTTGAAAATATACAATTCTTAAAAGTCAAGATTTGATAATAAACATTATCACTTATATGAACTAAATTTAGGTAGGAAAATTGTATAGCATAAAGTATATCTTAACATAGATGTATACTTTTGATTATATGATATTAAAGTCAAAATATATATATATATATATTCATCTGTGTGTATGATTTTGAAATATTGATTGATGTTTGTTAGATTAATAGAAACGCAACATGAATAGTGGTGGTGGGGAGTCACGTGAGAAGTGAGCCCAAAAACAGCAGTGGGCCCAAAAACAGATTAGAAATCACGTGAGAAGTGGGCCCAAAAACATCCGCATGGCACGTGAGGGAACCGAAATACTACCAAACAAATGTAATCTATGGTGTGAGCAGTCCCATGAGCTTACCGTGGACGCGCCCACCGCATAACATAACCCTCTCCTGAAGCAAGTTAGGTTAGATTTTTAGAAAAGAAGAAAAGAACACACTTCACCACACCATAGGCCTAAGACTCTTCCTTTTTTTTCACCAACAAGATAACTCTTATTTCACCTATTTTCCCCTACTTCTTGGATCCAAGATTTTTAGGGTTTCTGCACCAATCTTCTCCGCCATTCTTCCCTTTCCCCTTTATTCTTTACCAAACGCCTTTTTCCCTTTCTCTCTTCTCTTCCATTCCAGACCCTCCTTCGCTCCAAACCTAAGAGGTTCGTTCTTTTCGCGCTAATTTTTTTATGTCCAATTATTGCTCTTTTATTATTAGTAAGCCACGCTTGATCATTGGGAAAATGTTAATTCTCGCACGCAACCAAAAAGTTTCTGGTTCTTCTCTTCCTCATTCTCGTGGCGGGGGAACGGGGGTTTCCCCTTTTCCCTTTCCCTTTTTGCGTGCCGTGTAATAATGGCGGTGTTTTCTTGAAATTGGATGTACTTGTGAATATAATAATACATGCATACGTATATATGTGTATGTATATATCGGACGGGTTTTCAATTATTGTTGATGTTATCTGTATTGATTGTAGAAGACGGATCAAAGTGTGAAATAGGGGTTTGCTTGGGTGATGGGGTTGTTGTGATCTTGGGATTTTTGAGGGTGGTGAGAGTTTGTTAAAGTGAACCGATGTTATGAGGAAGAAAAGGAAAGGAAGCGAGACTGATGCGTCTGCGGATCTGCATGTTATGTTGGGTCCTAATCTTACCTCTGCTTCGTCGAATTTGAAGTCCCATTACTCGCTAGAGGATTGTTCTAGGCTGAAGAAGAGGTGTTGTAAGGAGGAGGATGCTGCCACTGAGCCAGCTGCTTCCTTTCAAAGAAGACTTGCCGGCATTGCCACTGCCCCGCCTTGTGGGACGTCTTCGTTGATCACGCCCGGGCGAGGGCTTAAGAGGAAGATTGGATGCATTGATGTTGCTACCCAGATGGGCAGGAAGAAGAAGATTGAGGATGATTATGTGTCTGGTGAGACCATTGGGCAAGGCAAGTTTGGGTCTGTTTGGCTGTGTCGGTCCAGGGTTAGTGGAGCAGAATATGCATGTAAGACTCTGAGGAAGGGGGAGGAGACGGTCCACCGAGAGGTTGAGATAATGCAACACTTGTCCGGACATTCTGGGGTTGTGACACTACAAGCAGTTTATGAGGAGGCTGATTGCTTTCATCTTGTGATGGAATTGTGCTCTGGGGGACGGCTCATCGATCAGATGGTTAAGGATGGTCCGTATTTAGAACAGCGGGCTGCTAATGTACTCAAGGAAGTGATGTTGGTTATTAACTATTGTCATGACATGGGAGTTGTGCACAGAGATATCAAACCTGAGAATATACTGCTCACAGCTTCTGGGAAAATAAAGCTTGCAGATTTTGGCTTGGCCATGAGAATTTCCGAAGGTAACATGTGAAACTTGTCTTGATTCCTTAACTTTGATTCCAATATGCCTTTTGTGAAAATATATCCAGTTCAGTATCTATCAAGAAAAAAAAATGTATGGGGCTTAGGCAGATATGCTACTGTTCCTACCATATGTTTATTTATTCCCGTTTCCGTGCATTAATTGAAGGAATTCACCATAATGAGCTTTCAACTTAAAACAGTCACGAGTTTTGAAAGTGATTACATTTTGTAGTAGGGTCCACATTTTTGCATCTTATTTCAAGCAATTGCAAATATCATTTTGTGTTTGGCAATTTTTTTTTTCGGGTCTGGCTCCATAGATCAAACAGTTATCAATGTCTTGTTAACTAAAAAGCTGTATTATCTCAGGTCAGAACTTGACTGGTTTGGCTGGAAGCCCTGCCTATGTTGCCCCGGAGGTATTGTTAGGAAGATACTCTGAGAAGGTGGATATATGGAGTGCTGGAGTGCTTCTGCATGCTCTGTTGGTTGGCAGTCTTCCATTTCAAGGAGATTCATTGGAAGCAGTTTTTGAGGCTATTAAGACCGTCAAATTAGATTTCCAAACTGGGATGTGGGAATCAATATCTAAACCTGCGCGAGATCTTATTGGGAGAATGCTGACAAGGGATATTTCAGCGAGGATATCAGCTGACGAAGTACTTAGTAAGTTCATGATATATTATGAATGTATTGTAGACTGCCTGTTTTATCTTTCTTCCTTCTTGCGTGATGAATTCGCGCAGAATTGTTGTATAGCTCTCTCTCTTCCACAGACTGTTTCATTGAAATAATCAAAACTCGGAATATATGCAAGTTTACTTCAAATTTACCTGTTATCACAAATAAATAGTCTTGTTATATCAGTCTTTGACTAGCTGCTAAATGATTGTACCCTTCTGTACTTGTGTATCTATCCTTTATTTTTTGGCATAACTGTTTATCTGCTAATCCTCCAATACTTTGTTTCATTACACGTTCCACTTACATGATAATGGTACTCTTTCAAAAGTGTGCTCCAAATATTTTCTAGAAGAAAAGTAACAATACCTTTAATGTTTGAGATAGTTTTAAGTTGACTGTTTGCGTGTTATATTAACCTTATGGTTTAATTTCAGGACATCCATGGATATTGTTCTACACGGCACAGACGTTGACGATGCTGCCCATCAAAACAAAATTGAAGAACCAAATTGGTGCAACATGTCCACAGCTTGTTGCTGTTCCTGAACCAGGGTTAGGAGGAACAAGGATAGATAATTACTCACTTAACGAGGGTTCATTCTCCGAAAGTTGCACTTCAGATAATCAGGATGAATGTGTGTTGATTGATGTGCTTGCCTCTGCAATTTCACATGTGAGGATTTCTGAACCAAAGAGGAGCAGGGTGTGTGGTCCCACAGGTCCGATAGCTCAACAAGGTTCATCTAACATGAAGCCAAACAACCTTTGTAAAGCATTTTAACCTGCTGACAGGCTGACACCAAGTATACCACTTTTCTTGACTGTTCTTGCTGGGATTATAGAATCTACTTTCCTCGACACATGACACAGTGGGCTAATCTGAATTTTACATGCTGACTCCTATGGTAGGTTGGCCTGGGTGCCGCTCCCTCCCAAGTTCCTTTATAGTGAGATCTAATTACAATATTTTTTTGTCCCTTTGCTTAATAAACTAATGATGATTAACTGAAATAATTGTACAGCATTTGTGAATAGAATGGTAATGTATCATTTTCTTGAAACCGCTGGTTTATGCAATCTTCTTTACATATCCGATCCGATCTGGTATTTACTTTTTTTTGTTCTTGTCTCGTAAGACTTGCATTCCCTTAACAAGAAAATAACAAAATTTAGTTGCTATAAAGTTCTTATTAAGGCAAGAAAAGTGAAATGGTACCTAAATTCTCTTCATCTTCATCTGTGTTAAGTGGATGCTTATTTTCTTATTGCAGTGATTGCAACATTATCCAATAATTTCCAAATTTAATTGTTGTGCATGTTTATACCATAAAGTATTTTTAAAGAACATTTATTAGAATTTTTGGACTAGTTACTATAAAAATTAACTTACATAACATTAGTGTTGACATATAATTAGAATTGTTTTATGACATGAGTACATTACTTTCTTAATTTCCTCCGACCAAAGTTTTTGAATAAGATGAGGAATGTAATTCCCGGAATAGATGTCATTGACATAAGTTCAAATTTTGTATGTCTTTTAATATATTGAATACGTTCCACCTATTTAGTATCTATTTGGAGAAAAAATAAGCCCTGTTAAAAAAAAAAAAAAACTTGTTCAGAGTTTTGCATTAAGATTTCATTCCCGTGGTAGAATGATTCGTATTTTACTTTTAGCATGCAACAGTGCACTTGGCAACAAACCAAACCAGATAACTCCATTTTGAGAGCTTTCAATCCAAACAGGTTATTATCTATTATCGCACCATTAACTCAGTAAAGTTCAAGGATGCTATTAACTACATTTATCAAATATACACATGATATTTAAAAGAGAAAAGAGGATTTTGCGGTCTGCTAAACAAACAAATTATCCTTTCTGTTACATAGCTTTACTGCTTCGACCAAGAAACATAATTCGGAAGTGGAAGAATTTTTAACAATAAAGCAGCAGGTAGCGTAGCTTTTATGTACAAGAAGATTAGGCATAACAGTGACTGGTGAGTAATCCCAAGAAGGCCCTGAGTAAAATCTTTTAGGTACGAGCCATCATTTTCTGGACAACTTTGACCAGAAGTATACCATGAAGAAACAGACTAACGCAAAAACAATCACGTGAACAACATGGTTGGCACCATTTTGGACTATGCTCTTGTTCAATCTTCTTAAATTATTCTTCACTCCAGCTTGAGCTTTTATCATTGTCATTTGCTGTATTGAAACATACACAATCAAAATACTGATGAGACGGTTGGGTAATTCCTTGCCAAAAAGGAGAGAATGTGCCAATGTCTGATCAATTACTATAAAACAACATTCAACAAAAAAACACCCAAAAAAATTTTCATCTGTACTCCTTTTCGCAAGTACAAAATCACACTAATACGAAAATTATAAAATATAGGACAAAATATTCATCAATTTATGAAAAACCATTGTTATTTGTAACTTCTTCTTCCATCAATCAGTTATCTTAATGGAACTCCACGCAAAATGAATCTTTGTAACCAAGCCAAAATAACGAGAACCCATGGGCACATGGTAAAACAAGGCTTTCACTTCCTGCATCCCAAAATTACTACCTGCACCCATATATTTTTAAAATGACCATTCTACCTTTCATGGTACATTTAAATATTGACTTCCGGATTACGTCTTCCGACAATCTTCTGAAACAAGATTTTCTTGATAAGATTTTCAAAACATGCTTTTTGGAACATGCTTGAACAAGCTTTTCAGGACATATGAGAAGTTTTCCGAAACACTACATAAACATCAGCTTCCTAGTGTAATCAGAAAACATTACAGATTGAGTAATCCTAAAGTTTTCTGAATTAGGCAATCCAGAAGGGACAAAAACTTCTAAACTATATAAATCTCCACCAAACCCAATGTTTACTCTCTCTCTTCATTCCCATCATCTCCAACATCTCCATGGCAAAGCCTTTAGAATAGTGGAACTTGGGAACTTATTCCTTTACCTTCTCGAAAATTTGTTGTTGGTTGTATTTGGATTTTTGCTATCAAAATTGATTTTAATAATATTATTAATTATCTCAAAGCTCATCTTGTAACTAAAGGTTATACATAAAATTTTGGTTTGGACTAGTAATACTTTTTCTCCAGTGACAAAGATGACTTTTGTTCTCTTATTCATAGTCATGGCTACTCTTCAACTATGCACTCTTTATCAATTGAATGTCCAAAATGTTTTTCTTAATAGGGATTTGTTGAAATAAATTTATATGAAGCAACCTCCAGGTTTTGTTGTTCAGAGAGCGCCTTCTAAATTGATATGTTGTCTCCAAAAATCTTTATATAGCCTCATGCAGTCTCCTTGTGCCTGGTTTGGAAAATGTAGCAATGTTGACAATTTGGTATGACTCGCAATGAGGCAGATCATTCAGTTTTTTATTGTCATTTGAGTGTCGGGTATATCTATTTAGTAGTATATGTTGATATCGTTGTTCTCACAAGCAGTTATCACCATGGCATCTCAAAGGTAAAGCAACACCTTTGTCACCACTTTTAGACCAAAGATCTTGACAAACTCAAATATTTCTTGGGGATTGATGTAGTACAATTCAATAATGGTATTGTTATCTTTCAAATAAAGTATGCATTGGATATTTTGGAGGAAATTGAGTTACTTAACTCAAAATCTGTTGACACACCTATGGATCCTAAAATCAAACTCCTACCTAATCAAGGGGAGCCTATCGTCCTGAAATTTTCTTTGCAATCAGTGTGATGATTCAATTTCTTAATTCTCTATGTGTAGATCATTGAAATGCAATCATTCGTATATTGAAGTACATTTAAAGGTTCTCCTGAAAAAGTTTGGTATATGGTCACAATAATCATACTAAAGTTGTTTATTATTCAGATGTTGATTGGGCAAAATCTCCTTTTGATAGAAGATCCACTTCCGCATATGGTGTCTTCATTGGTGATAACTTGATCTCTTGAAACAACAAGAAACACAATGTTGTGACAGGATCTAGTGAAGAAGCAGAATATAAAGTTATGGTCTTAGCTACTTGTAAGTTGATTTAGCCTAAATAGTTACTTAAAGAATTACAATTTGGAAAGGTCACCTAAATGACAATTATATATGACAATTAGGTTGTTCTTCATATTAGTTCAAATCCCACCTTTCATAGAATGACCAAACATATTGAGATTGATTGTCATTTTATTTGACAAAAGATTGCATTTGGAGACATCAAGACTGAATTTGTTAATTAGAATAATCATTTAGCAAATATTTTCACTAAATCTTTACGAGGACCTAGAATTTATTATATTTATAACAAGCTTTGTAGATACGATTTATATGTACCAACTTGAGGGAGAGTGTTAGATGTAACAGGCTTAGTCCATGCATTTTGTATGTTTCTTATCTATAAATACATAACCCTACGTGTTCATTATACATAGGGGATTAATCATATACCTCTTTTTACTTTATTTTCACACTTACCATTTAAATGCTTTATGTGAAAACTTACCAAAAATTTGAGTATCGAGCTATTCTATTGCTTGCTCTAAAATCATTTGACTTCGTGGTCTTTTGACTAAGCTTAGCGTCCCTCAAACAATTGTCGCACCATTCTATGCTGACAATACAAGTGCCATTCAGATTACTAAAAGCACGGTTTTCATGAACACCCAAGCATATTGAGGTGAATTGATATTCTATCAAGGAAGCATTGGACAATCATGTTATATTCTTCTTCCACAAGTTATATCACAACTTCAGCTTGTAGATATCTTCATTAAGGTTGTATTGCAACCCCACCATCAATTTCCTATTAGCAAATTGATGCTACTTGACCAGCCGCATCAATTTGAGGGGCGATGTTACTCAAGATCTTGTGGTTAATGTTTCCTATAATCGGTTTATTTTAAATTTGTGTATTCATTAGATTACCTGATTATAGGAATTAGAATAATTGTGCCACTATTGTCATTGATGCTGTAAATATCTTTGAAATATTCATAGATGGTATGATGATCAATGAATTGGCAGAAAAACAGAAATTCTGATAAATCTAAGCTCCATTGTTTCCGTATGCCCATGAAACAAGGGAGGAAGTGTTTCCTTAAATGCATGGGCTAAGCCTCACCATGAGGAAGTGTTTCCTTAAATACAAGGATAACATTTAAGTGCCAACATCCTCACCACTGTTTAACTGCAGCAGGACTTCCACACCGTCCTCCCCTAGAGCAACCAACATTCTATGTTTATCCAGAATTCTTCTTTTAGGTCAGAGGTTCAAAATGAAGTAGCAGCATTAACAGCATGATTTTCCATTTCAAGTCTTATGATCCTCAACATTATAAGAAATTGGACCTAGAAGCTAGATTTTTAATTGAGAAACATTTCCTGCCACAGACACACCTAGCATTTCACATTTTCAAAATCTGTAGAATTTAAAACGTCTAAAGCATATAAAATTCCATTATTGCCTGAATCATAAAGCAGACAAGTCTGCGGTCTAGGCCCTCAACATGCACTCTCCTTTCTCCATCCAAAATTCGAAACAAGCAAAAAATAACCAAAACCGCAAAATCACATACCACTTGTTCCAGAAAATCTCTCTGAAACTTGACCTCCGAACCTATATCTTCAGCAACCTGCGGCAGAAACATACGAACTTTTTATTCACGTTACGAATCAGAAAAGAGAAAAACGGAATAGCGAAATAGATAAACAGTGAAATACATTTTTCAGTTTTCTAACTTGGCCACGAAGACCGGTGATTTCATCATCGAAGTCAATGCCGGGGTCGATATGCAATTGGATTTCATCCGAGGATGCAACGGGTCGGGTGCTGAGTCCCTCTCTGCAATTGTCACAAATTCAATTGGTGCAAAATTCTGTGACTCTCTGCAATTGTTGCAAATTCAATTGGTGCAAAATTCTTTGTGACGAATGTAAGAGAGAGAAAGCGAAACCTGGATCGATAATGAGCAGCATCGCCGTAGAAGGAGGCACCTTTGTGGGGATTCGTCGACATTGAAATGGAAATTGCAAGCTCCAAGAAATTAATTGAATTTCAGAGAATGAGAAACTCAGTTGCACACAATTCAACTTTCAAGGTTTCGTGTCAAAGCATTCAATTCATTGCAAATTCCAAGTGACAATTCTGCCCCAAATTCATCCTCTCATTTACCTAACCATGCCCGCTTTAATTTTTGCAATATAAAATATAAAAAATATATAAATTTTCGTTCTTTATTTTGTCAACTAGTTGTTTTTTCTTATAAGTTAATTAACCTTTAAAAAAGTAAATTGTATTTCTGTAATAACATACAGTTAATATAGTATAGTATTTAATTTAGACACTTGTACTACTGTAAAAAAAGTTATATATATATATATATATATATTAATCAACTTCAAAATTAAAATATTAATGATAATAATGACTGCTAAAAAAATCACAGTAATGATTATCATATAACTATTCTGGTTGGATTTGGATGATTTAAGAATAGTATTTCAATCTGATTGAAAATATATGTAATTTTTTAGAAAAAAAAAATGGTACTATAATACCTCACTTGTTATCTTAAATGGCAATAGTTAAATACCTAAGATAAAAGAGTCTACCATCTTCTTCCTAACATATTTGCTACATCACAATAACAATAATGATTGTAGTCAAAATATATCCAAATCAAGTGTAGTCCAAACATTTTTTTAAATGTTCAAGTTAACAATGTTATGTGAATTTAATATTAATGATTTTTTAATCATTGAGTCATTTGACTAATATATATATATATAACGTAAAATTTGTTTTCAAAATAAGAAAGTAAAATAAAAATCTTAAATCACATGTTATTCGCAATATTTATCTAAATAACATATTTTAATATTTATTGTAATTCACTTTTAGAATAATACCTTATGATCAAATATCATAAAAAGAATAGGTCAAATTTTGATTTGTTACAATTAAATTGAGACCATCAACTTTATTTTTTCTTTAAATTAAGATGGTAAGAATTTATTTAAAAAATAATAACTTTTAGTAAATTTTATATAAACTATTAAACCGATTGATATTAACTAAAAAATAATATATTTTTATTATCAATATATTTATGAATTTATTTGTCTACTCTGTATTTATTTGTCGACTTTTCTTATCATCCTAATGAATAATATTTTTAATATTTATTTTAAATTTCAATTTGAATTTGAAAGATAATTGCCAATAATTCAAAAAATAAACACATATTTACAATATTAACTTAACTCATTAACTTAAAATATAACTTAAATTCCAATATTTATATCGAATCTTTTCTCACGATTAAATTTTTTAAAATGTTATAAATTTTAAATAACAAAGTTTATAAGAAAATTATATTTTTCAACAATATTACATACCTGAAAAAAAAAATTAACTGTAACATGTCATTTTATTACCAATTGCATCTAACTTGATTTAATATATTATTCCATATATTACTTAATCAACTTCATAAAATTGTTAATATTATTATAATATTAAATATAATAAATAATACTATTACGTAATGTTGCATGAGTTGCTATACCCGTCTCTTGTACTTTATATATATTTATCTGTATTCATTCATAATGCACAAAATGTACAGAAAAGAAATGATATTCATATTTTCTCTGTAATTCTAACATGGTATCATGGAGTCAATTTTTTTTTCTCTCTTCCAGCTTCATGGCTGCCATCAACTGAGTCTTCCTTTGTAACTCCGACGACCACTATGCCCACGACAACTTCATCATCATCCTTCAGTCCTCATGTCTTTACCATTCCGATCAATACAAAATTAGATGACAACAACTACCTCATATGGAAACAACAGGTAATTGGCTATATTAAAAGGTTTGAAACTTATGAGGTTTCTTGAAGGCAATGATCCCCATTCATCATCTCAAACCCTCGCTGGTGCCCAAGAAACCAATCGCAGTTAAGAAAGATTTCAAGACGAACAACAAGATCAACTGATAGTTGCTTGGCTTCTATCCTCTATGACTAAACCTATCTTAACAAAGATGATTGGTTTAGAAACCACTTCACAAATTTGGCAGCGACTATCCACCTATTTTGCCTCCCACACGAGAGCCAAAATCAAGAAACTCAAATGCCAACTCAAAACACCAAAGAAAGAATGTTCAATTCATACTTACCTCCTTGATATAAAAAATATCATTGATTCTTTAGCTGCAGTGGGGTCACCCATATCAACTGAAGATCACATTGACATAATCCTAGATGGCTTACCAGAGGAATATGATCATTTCGTTACATCCATCATCTCAAGATTAGATCCTTACATAGTTGATGAGATAGAAGCACTTCTCCTTGCCCAAGAAGAACGACTGGAAAAACACAAATTTCCTGAGACATCCATTTTACAAGCTAACACTATCTCTGCTCCCCATTTCACGGGAAATTTCACTCGTGCCCGTTATCAACCTACTCGGGAAAATCGTTATAAGTCACAAAACTATCAAAAGATTCCAAGATTCTATGGAAAAACAGGCTCAACCCGCATATTCAACAATTCTTCCAGCTCTTGGCATCAAGATCGCTCTTGGCATCAAGATCGCTCTTGGCAACCAGATCGTCCTTGCTGTCAAATATGTGAAAAACAGGGACACATAGCTATTCATTGTTGGCATAGGTATGATCCAAACAATCTTAATCAACCACAAGTCAATGTATCTCAATTGCCTTTAATAGACAGTGCAACCGATCATACGTCTACAATGGATATTAATTCAACACTTGAAGATCCATTGTGGTACCCTGACAGTGGGGCTACACATCATATCACCAACGACTCAAACTAGTTTTTCACAAAACAGACTTATCATGGCAACGAAATGGCTAAAATTGGTAATGGTGCAGGTATGAAAATAAAACATATTGGTTCTACTTCATTTGCATTGCCTCACATGAACACACAAGTCATATTAAACAATCTTTTGCATGTGCCGGACATAAATAAAAATCTAGTAAGTGTGTCTAAATTTGCTAAAGATAATCATGTATATTTTGAATTTTTTTCCTGAAAAATGCTATGTTAAAAACCAGGATACCAACCAGATTCTTCTTCAAGGAAAAATTAAGGATGGTTTTTACGTTTTTCCAGCTTTACAATCTTCAACCAGTTACTCTGTTAACACTACGTCTGTTGATCCTGATAAGAATGTTTTACATCTGTGGCACTCTAGGCAAGGACATTCTGCCTATAATACTATTCAACAAATACTAAAAGAATGCAATATACATTGTCCTAAACACAGACAATTTTGTCATTCTTGTGTTGTGGGAAAAGCCCATCAGTTACCTTTTCAATCATCTGATACTGTATATACTAAGCCTCTTCAACTTGTATATGTTGATATATGAGGACCCTCTCCTGTGTGTGCTTCAAATGGTGCTAGATATTATATCTCTTTTATGGAGGCCTTATCTAAATACACGTGGTTGTATCTTTTGCATCATAAATCTCGAGCTACTGCTGCATTCCATCGTTTTAAAGCATTTTTAGAAAAGTAAACTGGCTACACACTAAAAAGTATACAATCTGATAATGCAAAAGAATTTTTAACCTTGCAAACCTACTTTAAAGAAAATGGGATCAATCATCGTCTAATTTGTCCTTATACTCACGAACAAA
>Ga0099824_1002939_pt1 | contig 24939 bp, 13 predicted proteins | sample SiratrowhiteBW_FD_76837 | JGI IMG/M metagenome (GOLD analysis project Ga0099824, IMG submission 76837) | Root nodule microbial communities of legume samples collected from California, USA - Siratro white BW | ecosystem: Host-associated > Plants > Roots > Nodule | place: USA: California...
TTGTCTTTTCAGCTCTTTTCTTCGCCAATCTTCCAATCTTTCTTTGTCTTCATATTTTTCTTCCTGAAAGCCACAACAACTGCAGTTAATTGGATTCTTTCTACTCATGAATTAGTTTTTACAGGCGATTCCAAAAACTCTATATTTGGGGTTAAATATTTCCTTAAGAATACTTAAACTCTCACAAATTCCGGTATTCTCATGTCTAAGAATACCGAAATTTGGCACTTATCATACATTAATCGGTATCGAAAGAGACATTCACTATAAATATCAATATATTTTACTTGTTCAAAAATTTCAGAATACTAGTGAGATTGTAAGAAGATAAACATAATTATTATTAATTTTATAATTACATTTGAAATTTGAAGATAAAAAATGTCAATTGGCCTAAGAATTGACCAAAACAAGAATAAACCAAAATAAAACACAAGTTTATACACAAAACAAAATATTAATAAGCAAATTTAAGACATAATATGTCAAATGGTTATCGTAAAGTTGAACTACAAACATTATTCAACACCTAATGACCTAAAATATAAAATAAACTAACATTTCTACTCCTTACTTCAATACTAATAAGGAAAGGAAACTACCAGTGTGATAGTTATAAATTATTGTCTTAAGCACACACAAACAAACACATAATATGTTCACAAAAAAATAACATAGTGGAAGACTTAATTGGAAGGAGAAGGCAAGAGAGGTAACATGGAAGGAGAAGACAAGAAATGTAACATGTAAATACGACAATATCTACGTGAATGAGTGTTAAAAGTAACTAAACACAAAAGACAGAAAGAGTGAGTTTGTATCTAAAAGTTGATGAACGTCAAGAAGAAAAATGTTAACAACTAATGAGTTTGTATCTAAAAGTTGATGAACGTCAAGAAGAAAAATGTTAACAACTAATGAATATCGAACAAAATGATCAAGAAAAAGAAGCATAACAATGAGAAACAAAATGACATATTGTACATGACTTTACACTTCTAATTATAATACAATTAATGTAAAACACTTATAAAATATTATAAGTTTGTGACTCCATACATTTTTACATTGATATATGTTGAAGACTATAGTTGAAGACTATAGTTGAAAACACTTTTATAATAATGTAAATTTGTTTATTTTTTATACAAAAATATAAAAAATATTTAATAAAAAATGTCAGATGAAGATATTTTTATGATTTTTATAATTATTATTATGTTTATAATTTTAATTTTTTCATGTTTATACATAAATTACAATTATATAATAATTAAAATTATAATACAAATTTATTTTCGTGTTGAGAAATATAAATATATTAAAAAGATAATATAATAACAAAATTTTATTTTCTTAATTTGTTTTTTATTTCACCAAAGTTTTATTTAAGTCTATTGATTTAATTTAAGTTAAAAAACTTATTATTTATTTAGTTTAAAGAATTTTTTTTTCAAGTTTTTGAAGAAGATACTACATTAACTGCGACAATTTAAATTGTTTTTTCAATGTCTAATGTAACACGTCACTAATCAGAATATATATATATATTCAAACAACCATCTTCTCTTTTATGAAATAAAGAATTGAACAATACGATGGTTGTTTTAGGCATTTAAATTAGCTTTAAGATGAAATCAAATATCAAACAAAAGGTCTTAAAGTTTACTAAAGCATCTATTATGCTCATTTAAGCAATTCATTTACTAAGTTAGTGTACAAAGTGATGTATCATGTATGTCATAGCTTTTTATTCTCATGAACATTCTTGAATGCTTAAAGGAATATCATAGTAATTTATCTTAATTATATTAAAAAAAATATTTACATTATAAAAAAAATTATATTAGTATATAAAACTTTAAAATTGCTTAAAAATTACCTTCGTACGTCCAACTAAGTACCAATTTAATTATAGGTGGTATAAAAAAAGTAAGACATTTAAATTAGATTATAATTAATATAGAAAGGAAAGAGTGCTAGTTGTATTTACAATTGATATATATGAAAAGTTGATTTTTTAAGTAAGTTGTAACTATAATAATAAAAAAACTAGATTTACTTGCGACAAAAATTTGTAGGTAATGATAAAAAATATGTGAGTAATCAAACGTTACCCACATATTACTAACGGATCAAAATCCATAGATAATCAGGTCGTAGATAAATTTTCTATTAACTTTTATGCATAATTCCATTTCATGTTTTCTATTAAAATTTATAATTATTCAAATTATTTTTATATCTTTTTACTTTTCTCATTATTTATTATTATTTTTATTTAGAATTATTGTTAATATTATATTATTTTTACATCTTTCTACTTGTCTCATTATTTATTATTATTATTTAAGATTATTATTAATTTTATTACAAATATTAATAAAATTATTACCAATTTAGAAAACTACATTTCATGTTATAATTATATGTTTTTTTTAAATAATAAAAAAAACACACATCTTTTGAAAAAATGTTATCTATGTTAGCAATATTTTTACAGGAAATTCTAAATGTTATTAAATTAGAATAAATTATTTACTTATTAAATTATCCTTTACAAGAATAATTGTCGATAATAATTGTAGAAGAATTTCCCACCCCGTCATTAAACTTATGAAATTCCTTTTCCGTCAAATTTTTGGAATGGAATTTCCGGAATCAGAATAAGTCGTAGCTCCACTCTCAACTGCCGCTTTCCAAGATCAACAGCCGCATATCTCAAATATCACTCCTCTTAAATACAAGGATAATTTTGTCTTTTCAAAATCGCGATGGGTGCAGGTCAGTATTACGGGTTGGAGCAAGTTTTTGCGTTAGTTTACTTTTCCAAAGTTTACACAATTTGCTTAACTTGTGCACTTGAAATTTTTATATATATAAATTAATTAAGGTGAAATGGAACAGAATTAGAAAATATTAATCCATTCGAAAGCAATGAAAAAAAATGTGATTTATATCGGTATTTTGCATGATCCATTTATTAAAAAAAAACTTTCAAATAACTAACTTAAAAGTCACAGTATGATTTTTAACAATATAATTTTTTATGTAAACGTATTATTAATAATTTTTCATTATACAAAATAATAAATTCATAATACATCTTATTTTATTAGATTATAGTTTAAAACTACATTAATTTTTGGATTAATAATTATTTTCTCAAAACTTTTCAGGCCTGTTAATTCTTCTTTTTCTGCTTTATTTGATAACTTCAGGTTTTTTAGAAAACATTTATTTGTTACAATTTAGGTTTTCTTTAGAAAACATTTGAAAAACCAACAATACTTTGACAATTCATAAAACAAAATCATTTGACAACTTTGCTTTTGTAATACAGTAGTATATGTTAGTAGCTCAATTCTAAAAATAGATAAATATAATTAAAAATCTTAATATAATTAGTTGTTTCCTCTTAACAGGTGTAAAAGGACCATTCAATGCATGATTAGATCTTGTAATAAACTAAATCCAACACGTCACTTGTTCATCTGGTTTACCAATAAGATATTGGGTTACGAATATTGTGGAGGGTATGATTGTAATTTTATAAAAGAAGTCACCAAATTGTTCTTAGTTGTCGAAGAGGAAATGCTCGTTTGGTCCCTGTGACTTTCTCATCATTTTGCAAAATATTGTGTCTTGATAACGTTGTCCAGCCAAATTCCTTCTGGGGTTGTCTTGTTCTGCTGTTCTGTGACTATGGACAATGAACCCTCTTCGGGTTCACTCGAAAGATTCAAGCTTTACGATGAGCTGGAACTGCTCGAGTTTCAGGACAAGTTCGTGATCAAATCCCGTCTATCCCCCAACCAGGGCTTCCGGATTAACCGTCTCGACGGCAACATCAATTTACTTGATGATGGTAATCTTCTTTTCTGAGCTTCAGTTTCTTCACTTAGTGATTGGTTGCTTAGAAAATGCAGGAAATGTCTGTGAAGTTTATTGCTTGTTGATCAGAGAAAATAAGTTAGAAAGTTCAGTTATTTTGAAAGTGGAAACCTTTTTTTGAGGGGGACTTGGAATTTTATGAATATATTGTTTAATTGTGGATATGATGTTTTAGTGTGTTTGTGGATATCGGTTTGGTTGGTTGTCATTGTGGAAAAAGGGAAGAAGATCTTGTCATGTTGAGTATATTCATTTGCACATTTATGAATCAGTTCTGATCAAAGGTTACTGTTTCTACCTTCTCAGGTTTGGTTGGATCTTAGTTGTTTATTTAGTTTCAGCTCCATGTATGCTACGTTGCGAATTATGAAAAGAGCATTTGATAATTGATCATTTTGTTGCAATTATTTCCGTTGTTCTGAGTTTTTTTCCTTTACAGGTGACACACTTTCTGGAAGTCCATTGAGGACATCTACAATTTATGGTGTGGTGGGAACCATAAGATTGGTTGTAGGTAGATATGCTTGTATACTTTTATCTTGAGTTTGTATATAATAAAACTGTTCCAGAAGCCTGCGACCCAGTGCCACTTGGTGACAAATTTTACCGTGCAATGACACTACTGTATATTTCTTGCAAAACATGGCTATTTTGAATTGGAGAATGTTTTTTGTCTTTTACCGTGTTGAATTTTTATGTATACTTGCATTTGCATTTGTTTTCACATTGACTCATTTGTCCTTTGCATGTGAAGATCATATAGATTGGACGGTATTAACATGTAAACCGGTCCTGTTCCTTCTGATGATCTTTGTTTGGTTGAGAACTTTGGCCACAAGAAATAAATGTAATCCTGTTTGCACATCAATATGTGCACATAGTAATGCTTTTTTGGTAAATGAAGCCGTTCATACAATTGTTATTCTTTCATCTTTCTTTTAAGCATGCATGTCTAGTATGTTGCGTTCTTCATGAGTAAATCCTGTTCATTAATCTGCATTAGAGTAAAAGGGTTGAGCAAGCAAAAACATTTGAGAAGAACTCTCAATTATTTTTTTCAGTAAACACTCAGTCGAACAACATAACTTCCTTTATACTCATTAAGGCTCAATGTTTTGTGCATGGACATAGGAACTTATGCTGTTGTAATAACCTCTCGGAAGGAAGTTGGAAGTTTCCTTGGTTTTCCAGTATATCGGTTGATGTCCATGAGAGTTCTTGCATGTAATGATGCTTTGAGGTATTCAAGTGCCCAAGAAGTAAGGATTTAAAGTCAGAAATCATTCAGGCATCATTAAAATTCTGTATATGTGTGATCCACATACATGATACATCTTTCCCATACTACTTTCTGTAGAAAAAAGATGAGACTTACTTCGTGAACCTATTAAAAGTAGTGGAGTCAATGCCAGGCTTGTACTATTCATACGAAACAGATATTACATTAAAGTAAGTATCACTAATTTATTGCGGCTTTATTATCATCTTAGGAATTATTTGGGCAAATATGTATAGAAGTACTTCTAGAAGAAAAAATAAAATAAGTTTCTTCATAAGCTAAAATAAGGCTTTTGCACAAGTTAAAAATTAAATTTTAGGTAAGTTATATAAGGAGAACTTCTACACATTAGTTTATGGGAAACTTATTTCATTTTTTTTCTTATTTTTCTTTCCTATAAGTGTTTTTGGAGAAGTTTGTGACCCTAAGTCATATCTTATTCATATCATGACAAGGCTGATATTTTCATAAAATGTAATTTATCATGTGCACCAGTTTGCAGAGAAGAAGCAAGTTAGTAGATGGGTGGACTAGTAAGCCAATCTGGAAGCAGGTTAGTTGACATATTTCTTGATCTTCTGGGAATAATTGTAATCAAATCCATTGTTAAGTGATTTGAAATTTACTTCTTCATATGCATAAAGTGAGACTTTCCTTTCCAACATTCTGATAAGTCATAATCGAATAGTTTTTGGCATCTAATAGAGATAGTAACATTAGTAGGGTGGTTTGTTGAATGAGTCTTACAAAAAGGTTGAGAAGAATGATGATGTTGGGTTTGCCTGGGTCACTTTCTTTTCATGATTTAAAGGAAATGATGAGGAAGAAGGTTTAGAAGGAGATTGATTACCTTCATACGTCTTTATTTGCAAGGTTGGGAAGTGCTTGGATTAGAGGACTTCTTGTGTTTCCCCCTTCTTTGAAGTTGAAGCTCCACATTTGTGGTGAACTAGGTTTTTGAAGGTGTGGTGGTAGTCATAAAGTTCCACCACATCTTGAATATCCCCAAGCCATGGATGAACCTTGTCATGGCTGCCTCCATTGACTCCTCAATTTTGGCTTTCATTAGGATGACCTCCATTTCTTTGTGGTACTCTTCCACGCTTCTTGACCCTTGGGAGAGTCAACATGTTATATCATGTTTTTTGTTGGACCATTTCTCCGATGCATTTAATTGTAGAATAGGAAATATCAATAAAGGCATCTTCATCCCATTGGTACTGTTTAACGCAATACTTGAACTATGTAAGAAAATAAAGAATTATTTTATTGATACCAATCACACTAATTACATTCTCATCATCTCTATTTGTAATAACAAAGAAATAAAAGTATGCTGAAATAAACAGGAAGATTCGGAAGATATTTTTTCCTAAATACTATGGAGATATTGGGAATATTTTTTATCCTAATCATCTGCTATTTACAACAACAATTATTAGTAGAAAGTTGATGAAAGTTGTAGGTTATAATTTTCTATTTGTATTTCAGGCTGACCCTCGATTTGTCTGGAACAAACATCTTTTCGAAGAGCTTATTGAGCATAAGGTTAGATTATTTGGCAGTTCTTCCTATTTGATGAAGTAAAAGTACTTTTAGTTTCACTAGTAAAAGGAAATATTTTGTTTATAAAGAAAAAGGGTTTAAAGTTTTAATGAACTTCCTTTTTTCATTCTTAGCATGACCCTTAGGTAGTCTCCTTAACAACTATCTTTTTGATGGCAGCTTGACAGATTCATTGTGCCCATAGTGCAAGGGAATATCCTAAAGTTTAAATTGCCTCTGCTCCTATTGCTCTCCCTGCCCCATTTCTCTTTATGTGTGTGTGTGTCCACATTCTGTCATTACCAATAATATGATAAAAATGAAGCATTTGTTTGGTTTAAGAAGCCAGCTATGTTCTCCCTTAACTGGGCTTAAGCTTCCAAAGAGCACAGCTAAAGCTAAAAGATTCAAATGCTATGGTAACATTATTTTCAAGGAGATGTACACGTCGTCTAGGTACAATGTCCAAAAAAGCTTCATATAATAAGATTATTATATGTTTGTATAAAAAATCATTATAATATGGCAATATGGTGCCGCAGGAACAAGAATGTGGAGAAGAGGAGCTAACTTTGATGGTGACACTGCTAATTTTATTGAAACCGAACAGTTGCTTGAAACTGAAGAATTCAAGTTCTCATTTTTGCAGGTATTATTATACATTAACCAGTATCAATTTCCAGCAATCCACTCTGATTGTGTTTTTAACTAGAATGTTGTCCATGTTTCTGAGAATTTGTACTATAGTCAAACATGCTGAAGGACTTTGAATGCTGTATTTTCATGAAGTTTCGAATTTTTGAATATATATAATAAGTAATATAATGTGCAGAATATATAGATTCACTATTTTATTTTCTTTACGAACATAGTTTTGTGTATTTTGAGATTTTAAAATTTTCTTAGTTTCGAGTAGGGATAATGATACCATACTTCCTCTAGGTATAGTCAGCCAATGGAATTAAATATCAACCAATAACTGTAATTTACAGTGCTTTTGTATTCATACCAATAGAAGTATGTGTACGTATATATAGAAACCAGTTCTGAAGCTGTTATAGTGGAAAGCAGAATGAATGCTATTATACTGCACATATAAATACTCAGAAAAATTCATGATAATAAGCCACAGTTTACACACAATTGCCATTAATCTTGGAGCAACAAGAACATAATGGATTCAAAAATGAATGATGATGAAATTGGTACAAAAGGAACATAACAAAATAGATAAAAATTAGCATAAAGTGAACTAGGAAGTCTAAAGGATGAAGAAAGACAGGAACACAGGAAAAAAAATGGTCTTGCAACTGATTAAAACACAGGTAACATAGAAAATGGGAGATTAACAATTTTGCCCAAATATTTCTAAACAATGTTGTTTAGGGGGCGCAAATTAGTTTTTGAAGCCTATCATGTTAGCACTGCAATAGGACGTGAAAATTTGCCTGCAATGGCTACTGAAAACCTCTCCATCCCAGGGATGCTCCACTTTTCTCTCACACACACAAATATCAATATTTTTGTCTCCCCATTTGTGATTTGCACTCCAATTGATTGTTTCACAGGTTCGAGGATCAATTCCTATTCTCTGGGAGCAGATCGTTGATCTAAGCTATAAACCGCACCTTAGGGTTATCAGTCATGAGGAAACAGTATAATTTTACCTATCAATTGTGCCAGCAATTTAACTGTTTTATCATGAGATTTAAATTAATAAATGTTTCTTTTTTGTTTTTCCCCTTCCACTCCTACTCCAGCCCAAGATTGTGGAGCGTCATTTCCATGATCTCATGCAAAGATACGGAGAGATTGTGGCACTCGATCTCACTGATAAAGTATGGATTCATTCTTCTTTCTACTTAAACCAACAAATTGATTTTTGAGATTTGTTCTGAGTCGAAAGATTTTTTTTTTTTTTTCCGGTATCCTTTTTCTCTGCTCCAAATTTTTAATTTTGGCTGAGTTTGGTTATGTCCTTACGGATATAATAATCTTTAGCCACTTATCATATCCTATATTCCCTTTTTAAGTGCTTGTTATTTTTTGTGTATTATATTGAGCAAATTCTTTTTAATTTTCCTGTTGTAGCACGGTGAAGAAGGGCAACTAAGTGCAGCATATGCTGCTGAAATGCAAAAGCAGCAAAACGTGAGGTGACAATTTAAACACAATTTTTTTCTGCATACACTTGTTTTATATCCATGAAATTATGAAGTTTGCTTTGGCTGCATTATAACTTAAAACTGTTTCAGTGTTCTTGATTGTTCTCTGTCCTTGTTTCCTTTCTCTTTTAACGGTCTATTTTTACAATAATGAATTATGGCAGATATGTTGCTTTTGATTTTCATCACTACTGTGGGAGCTCAAACTTTGATAATCTGAAAATCCTCTATGATGAAATCTCCGAGGATTTTGAAAAACAAAGGTAATGGAAAGAATTAAGTTTTATATACTAACTCAATAGCTAGTTGCCACAATCCAGGTATACTGGCAAATCTATAATTCAGGTTTTTAATTATTGCTATTTCAGCTGAGCAGATACTTCTTGGTAGATAGACAAGGAAATGTATTAGAGGAGCAGAGAGGACTTTTCAGAGCAAACTGTATTGATTCCCTTGATCGAACAAATGTTACTCAGGTTTGTTGATAGGGAATAATTGAATGCTGGACTTGTTCTTCTCTTAATCCGTTTCTGATATGATATCTTTATGTTATTTGTAGTGTTATCTGGCCCAGAAATCTTTAAATCTTCAGTTGCAGAGGATTGGAGTGCTGACTTCCTCTGAGTGCATTTCAATGCTCGAAGAGGAATATGGAAAATTCAGAATATGTAAGGAATTTGCAGATAAGTTCTTGCATTCTCTGTAAATCATTGCCCCGCTTATTTGACCTGTATATACTTTATTTAGTGTGGGCAGAGCAAGGTGATGAGATAAGCCTTGAGTATGCTGGGACTCATGCCCTAAAAGGGGACTTAGTTAGGTATGGAACTTTTGGTTGAGGTCCTGTGTTGCCATGTTTACCTTCTGTGGCACTGATACATTCTGGAAATAATGTGCAGATATGGGAAACAAACAATAACTGGAATGATTAAAGATGGAGTGAGCGCACTTTCCCGATATTACTTGAATAACTTCCATGATGGAATTCGGCAGGCAATCTTCATTTTTGTGCATTATTCTTTTACTCATTTAAACAGAGGGCATTCAATCTCAGAAAGTGTTTAGTAAGTTCCATATCTTTTGCAGGATGCCCTGGATCTGATAAGCGGTCACTATAATGTCAGCAGAAACGTTCCTTCTCCTTTCCAGTCAAATAACTTTGAACCTCTAACGGTAAGTAGTGTCAGGTCCTCATCTTTCTATTTTCTTCGAACCCCCCATCCTGGAAAGCAAACAAGACAACCTTGACCTGGTTGAAAAGAAAATTAGTAGCCCTTATTCGTCAAATAAACCTATCATATCTAGGTTGGCTTCAGATGACACCTTGTAATCTAGGATGTCAATAATCTCGCCTAGCACCCAAATGGTAGAAGGATGAAATATGTTGGTTTTACTGAATAGGAGATAAAATAATGAAAATGTATAAAGAAAAATATATTGTTATTTCTTCTTATCTCTCTACAGCCATGAACAACTTATATTTATAAGAAAGAAAAATAATTTACTGAAGTTACTCTCTTAAAGTTTAGGAGCAGTTATCTTGAATAAAAAGAAAAAACTGAAATACTTTATACTAACGTTTAGAAACAATTATTCTAGAAACTAAAATAGAAAACAAATCAACATGCAGATCAAAAACAAATATCTAACAGAATAACGTAGAAGTTGTTTCAGTTTTTGGATATCATGTTTTTGCTTAAGTGGATTGTGACAGATTGATCCATGTAGCTGCTTCTGCTTAGATGAAAATTCATGTGTGGTGCTTTTGTACGATTTGCATAAATGGGATGTCATCTTCCCTTGGCGTAGTTATGTTATGATTTGATGACAAAACAGATTGTTTCATTATACATTCCTGTGTACTAATTAATTTTGGAAAGAATACACACTGCTAAATTCTTGTCAAATCATTTCAGCACATGCAAATTTAAATACGTTTTATGGACAGATAATTGCATCACCCTTCATTGACATGTTTTATGGAAAACTGTATACATGCAGTATCTCCCTGTTGCATCAGCTTTGATAATTGGAGGTTTGACAGCAACAACCTTCACTTTACAGCAAGGTATACCGTTTCGTTTCTTGCATCCGAATAAAGAGATGTTTTTGTTTCTTTTTCTTCTTCTTTTCTCATTTTTCTATTTGTCATGTTTATTTTATAGCTGGCCGAAATACAAACCACTATGTTTCTTCTGTACTCTGTGCTGGAATAACTGCTGCTGTTATGGCAATTGTCAAAGCTAATGGAAGACATCTCTGCTCAAGACCACGTTTGTGTGGTCTCCTGTGATATAATTCACCAGCATTTTGAACCAAAAGTAAAAAATTTGTGTAGTCTCGTTCCAGAGATTGTACATATAATGCTTATGTTGTTCAATATTTCGTTTTCAGACAGCAAGTTGTTATCTGTGAACTTTATGAGTTTCTCACCTAGCTATCTATTGAATTGTTCAGCTGTTGGTGAAAACCAACAAATAAAGGGTTAGACTAGTCTTAGGTTCGCAAAAACGAAAAACAAAATTACTGTTTCTCAAAAGTTGCAAGATTCAAAGGGGTGTGATGATAGTACTTACTTTCACACAAGTAGTCCATACTAATTATCATATGGTATGGGTGGGGCGTGAAGTTTGGCTACATCTTAAACAATTCATGTATTATACAAGTGTACTATTACCCTATGTTAAGACTCGGACGACTTATACTTGTATAGAATTACTAGATCATCTTTCTGTGAATGAATTTTAATGATAATAAATATAAATGTGTTATATTACGTAATAGCTTATATTGTTCGAGTTTCCTAATGTGTATTCTATGAAGTTGAAGTTGTGCCAAATCTTCTAATACTTTGTGTCTCCAGCAAGAGGGTCTTGTACTCATTAATCATTATTTGATAAATCTAGTATGCAATAAACTAGTAATCACACAGTTTGCACATAAAATGAATTATATTAATTTCGAATTGGTTCAAAATAAACTTGATTTGTGTAATCAACCTCCAACGAGTCATTTTATCAATAAAGAACTTGTTATTTTAAGAAACGTTGTTCGAAAAAACACTCAGAATTAATTCATTCTAAAAGAATGCAAACAATTCATCTTTGAGCAAGTGCAACCTCCTATACTTAATGGTGGACGTAAAATACGAGGCCATATTAAGTAATGTCGATACAAAAGATGAATGATTATGTTATCAATCAAAAAGGAATTTTATCAGTGAAGATTATACCAAGCAATTGTTGATGATCTATATATAGGTTATTGCTTCCAAATATTCACCATCCAAGCTTACAGAGATATATAATATTCTAAAACTAAGAGGATTTGTTCTTTTGTGGGAAAGTGTTAACATATGTATTTTTCACTTTATGACACAACCCACCCGTGAGATTTCTAGCCATATCCTCCCTTTCAGAGTTACTTTTGTTATTATCTATATCATATGTGTTTATAGTTAGGGATATCAACTAAAGAATACTCCAGTTTTCAGTCTCAAAAGGGAGATTGAGAACATATAACTGAGTGACTTGTGTATTCGTGTCTGTAATGAAATTTTTTTTATTAGTGAAACCTTTTGAAAATTTTCTCAAAAGGAAAATTGATTATAATACAAGAATTGTGGGTGAAAAAAGAGTTAGGTCTTGCTTGTACATTGAAGGTCTATTGCTTGCGAAAAAAGAGTTAGGTTCTATTTAACCTCCCATTATAGAGCCAACTTGTTACTTGAGTTGATACCAAAGCTAATATTTTAGGCTTGATTTTTGACAAGACAAAAGATGCGATCATGCAACAAGACTCAGAAGTTTGAAGGCCATAATATTAACCGCCCACCTTTATTTAAAGGTACAAACTATAGTGAAAACAGATAATGCCCTCTTTCTTTGAGTCATGCCTTGTTAACATGCTAGATGTGAAAAAATGGAAACCACATTCCTCTCAATGAGAGTCATCCTATAACGAGATAATTTTGGGTTGAAGATTAGAAGTATTATATTAAGTAAATACTAGGCCTTGCAAAATTGTTATGCGTTTCATGTCTAGAAAGTTAATATACTAACATACATCTTTCAAATGGGTTAAACAAATGTGACATACACTTGTTATCACCTATGAATGATAAAAAAAAATTTGAAGGAGCAAACTAAGCCTTCTAAATCGTTAGTGCGAGTTATTTAGTATGGAAGAAAACAAAAGTATACAAGATATATTTAACATATACCATGTAATCATCATCGAACTCTAATTAGTTAAAAGAAATATCGATAACGCTTATGACTAAAAATATGATAAAAAAGAACTTTAGATATTGATTATTTCTTAGTTGATCTTGTTATTTATAGAACAAAACTATATCAAGAATACCAAGAGGTATAATCATGAATACCAAGAGGTATAAGAAAAGGCTATATCCAGGTAATTAATGTTAATAAGCAAAAGAACCTTTCAGGGCGGACTACTTAACCTATCTAAACAAGTTAAGTAATATGACCAAGATAAATTATTTTAACACTTTCCCTCAAGCTGGAACAGGCAAATTGTATGTGCCAAGCTTGAAAATATAAGTTGAATATGATAACCTCTTACAGATTTTGTTAACATATGCGCTAGTTGATCATTAGTTCTAACAAACTCATTACAAACTTCTTTCGAATGAAATGAAAATCAAATTCTATATGTTTGATCCTCTCACGAAATACATAGTTAGATGTAATGTGAACAGTTGCTTGATTCTCACAATACATCTATATTTCCTGGATCTCACAGAATTTTAATTCTCGAAGAAATTTTTTTCGCCCACACAAATTCACAAGTGAGAGATGTCATTGTCCTATATTCAACTAGATCGGGCAACCACATTTTGTGTCTTGCTTTTCTAAGAAATAATGTTGCCTCCAAAGAAAACACAATATCCTAAGTACAGTCTATCCATAGGAGACCTTGTCCTTTATATTTGTACATCAAACCTTGCCCTAGAGCCCTTTTGGGTCATTTTAAAATGTGGATGATAACACTCCAATGATAAATACAAAGATTTTGTATAAACTCACTAATAACACCCATTACAAAAGGTAGATTAGGTATAGTAATAGTGACATAAATAAGGTTCTTAATAAGTCTTCTATATCTCTCTAGGTCAGAGAGAGGTTCACCTTGATCTGCCATTAATTTTTGATTTTGATCCATAAGGTTATCTATTGGTCTATAGTAAGCCATATATTTCCTTTGAGAAACTACAATGCCTTCCTTTGATCAAGACACTCCAATGCCTAGAAAGTATTTGAGACTTCTAAGGTCTTTGTGCTAAAAGTGATTGCATAAGTGCCCCTTTAGCTGCAAGATTCTAGTAGTATCATTTCTTTAATAATTATATCATCAACATACACAATTAAATGAACACATATTCTAAAAGAGGTTTATCGATAAAAAAACTGAATGATCTACCTTACTATGTTTCATTCCAAAAGTTTGAACAATGCAATTGAATTTTCCAAACGGAACATGAGGATATTGCTTGTGCCAAATAGAGTGACTGATGTAACTTACAAACCAAGTCGAACTCTCTTAAGCAACAAAACCAAGAGCTTATCCATGTAAATCTCCTCTTCTATATCACCTTTTCTAGATCACCATGAAAAAAACATTTTTTATATCTAATCGATGGAAAGGCCAGTGACGTATAACCGCCATGGCAAAGAAGAGACACATAGTAATCATTTTAACTATAGGAGAAAACATATCACCATAATCAAGGCCAAAGATCTGAATATATCCTTTGGTCACCAATCTAGCGTTGAGGTGATCAACTTCATCATTTGACCCAAATTTAATGGTGCAAACCCAATGAAAACCGATAACCTTCTGTCTAGGTCGAAGAGGAATTAAGTCCTATGTGCCATTATATTTAAGATTCTACATTTCAGCAATCATGGCTTGTCACCATCTAGGATGATTCAGTGCCTCTTTCACAATTTTAGGAATGGTAATGTAAGATGCAATAGAGATAAATAACAATAGGAAGGGGCAAACGATCATAGCTTAGAAAATTGTAAAGGATGAAGATTGCATGTAAAGCGAGTACCAGGAGATGTAGTATGGAACAACAATGGTGAAATACTTGATGAAAAGGACTTTTGGACCAACAATTTGAGTCTGTCGTTAGGAGGTAATGGTAGAGGTGAACTGGGCTGATAAGAAGAATTTGAATTATTGGGACAAGTTGGAACAATGCTAGGAGTAGGATACACAAAAGGCTCAAGTAAAGGGATAGGCAAGGCCTGTTGGACGAAGTTAACATCTTGTGTGGAGGAAGAAAAGAAAGGAGTTTCTTTAAAAAAAGGTGGCACTTGCATATATGTAATATTTTATAGTGTCATGTGAATAACATCGATAACCTTTTGAAGGACAAGAATATCCTAAAAAGACACATTTGAGAGTTTATCCAAACCTAGAGACATATCACATTCAAAACATACACAACCAAAAAGTGGAGGAGAAATATAAAACATAGGTTCATCTGGAAATACAACGGAATATGGAACTTTTTATCCAAAGAAAAAGAGGACATTTTATTAATAAGATAACAAACGGTAAGAATAGTATCACCCTAGTGATGGTCAATTACATTCACACCAAACAACATTGTACGACCAGTTTCAACTAAGTGTTTATTTTTTCTCTCTGTTATACCATTTTGTTGGAGTGTATAAGGAAAGATGGATTGGTGTAAAATTCATTGTGAATTTAAAAGAGTAGAAAAATTAAAAGTATTCCTAGACATTATCACTCCTTAAGTTCTTGATCACTTAATTAATTTGGTTTTTAATTTCATTAAAGAAAGACACAGAGATATTAAAAAGTTCAAACTGATCTTTCATCAAGTAAACCTAAGTACATTTAAAACATTCATCAATAAAAGTGACAAAATAACAATATGAAACTCGACTTAAAACCTAAATATCAGAATGAATTACAAGAAAGTTAGGATAGCATCTTGTTTCAGTTCTTTTCGGAAAAGAATACCTAATATGTTTTCTTAATTAACATGACTCACATTTAAGACTTGGAGTTTGGTAAGTAGAGGAATCATTATTTTTAATTTTGATAAATGTGGATTACCCAAACGATCATGTAGAAGCTTGGGAGAAGAGGATGCTAAACAAAAACAAGACATTGACGATCTAGTGCCTAGATAGTAGAGTCCCACGGATTCATGTCTTTCACCAATTAGTCAACATGTAATGCTTAGCAAAAGGATTTGCATCAAAGGTTATTGAATAATTTAAAGATTTATTAACTGACTTAAGAAAATTAGGTTAAAAGGACAATTAGGGACAAAAAGAACTTGTTTTAAGTTCAAGGATTTTTATTAGTGAAATCCTTTGAAAAGTTTCTGAATGAAGAATTGATCATAACCTAAAAGTTGTCGATGAATTATACATTATTCTTGCTTATAGGCTAAACAATCTATCACTTCCAAAATAGAATGTTTAAGTTTTATTGAATCCTTCCTTTCAAAACCAACCTATTACTTCATTTTCCTATAAACAATTTGAATGGAAAAAGTGGAAAACAACTGTCCATCCTTGTGTCGTGATATGATCATTGCTAACTGATAAAGAAAGTCATTTGGTTTATTCTCCGGCTAATATTCAACATGAATAGCCCACAGTATGCAAGCACATTATGCCCACAGATTACAGAAACACCAAAATGAAGAAATAAACCTAAAACCATCTTCTTATAACTGTGGGTCTTGCCGAAGATTGTCAAATTAAACTACAAGAGATTAAAAAAAGTTTAAAAACAAATACTCAGGTAATATATGCTTAACATTATACTGTTAATACAACAATAATCTCTTCTTACAAAAAATACAACAATAGTCTAACATTTCAATTCCATAATAAGTAACAAATCACAGTACATTTGTGTTAAATAAAATTAAAATATAAAATGGTCAAATCATGTATAATTTCATAAAAATATAAGTTTTAAAAGTGAAAACAATTAAAAAAGGGTCTAATTCTTCAAATGATTTGAGTACTAATAAAATATAGAGTCAATGAACAACCAAGATTTCAAATTTGTTAACTCGTTCTTTAACTTTTTTAATTCCTTTTCTAACTTCAAAGTTTATATGAATCTAATAAAACGTAAACCTGTAAGTGTTTATGAGTTAACTTGAGAGTTTGACAAGTTTGGTGCTTCTTACATGTGTCTTTGCAGTTTTTCTATGTAATGATCCAATCTTTCTTATACTTAACTGTCTTACAATCTCTCCAAATGCAGTTATTGTCAAATGTCCATACAAAGATGGATCTTTACAGAAAATGGTTAGTCTTTTACTCTCACAATGTCAAGAATTAAGGTTTAAATTTCAATAGAAAAGATATCTGCATTTAGTGTTTCATTGCATCTGGCACATAATCGTCTTTGCTTTGAAAGATAACAGGGGAAATTATTGCATGTGTGTCTTCCCCATATTGGCTATTGAATTCAGCATATCTATGCACATTGGAAATAGGAAGCATAAGGTCATATAACATCAAATTCAACCAGACATATTTTAACTAGGCCCAATGGTTAGAACTGTTGATATTTGAAAGCAGTGGAATCAATTTAGCAGAAATGCACAATAAGACTGTAAACAGATTCAGAATGGGTTCAATCTACACCCAATGAAGTGGAGGGGTGAGCAGCCTTACCTGGAACTAAACTACAAAGAAGATTTACCTTTGAAAAAAATTACCCTTGTAAAAGAAAAAAAAAATCCAATTTTGCTTGTTAAGATGGAAACTTGGCAATTATTTTTAAACAATCCTTGATCTTTTTCATTATTTTCTCTAAAACTATGTAAGTTCAGAAACTTTGTAAAAATTGATTTCCAAATTAAACTTTCCAGAGTCTATTTCCAAATTTGCTTGAAGTTTATCTTATATGTTTCAGTATTAAAATTTTGAAATCCTATCGTGTATTTCAAAATTAAGCTTTCAGAATTTTATTTGCTACACGTTCCGAAATTAAACTTCCTAAAAGTCTACTTCTTACACATTCTGAAATTAAACTTCAATAGGTCTTCTCATTGACTTGAATTCAGTTTATATCTTATGCACTATCCAAAATATGTAATAAATATCTTTTGAGAAGTTTATATCTTATGCACTATCCAAAATATGTAACAAATAACTTTTGAGAAGTTTAATCTCAAATACACAAATAGACTTTAAATTTCGAAACAATGAAACCACTCACCTGAAAGTGCAGAGCACCAAGTTGCCATGGTTTACACAATCTGTTGGATGAGATAGTGTTAATTTTTTACTGCTCTGCTGAAAACAATGTATCCATGAGGAAGTAGAACTTTGTAATGGTTAAAACTAGTATTAACTGCACAGGGTAAGAGATAAGGAAGGGGACAACCGCCTATACCAATGCCTGGCCCTAAAGACAAGTATAGACCAGACCTTCTGCAGAGAATCTCATTTGATTAGATGGTCCTTGTAATAAAGGGTCGTAGTGTTAGTGTTGGCAATATGCAGAGTTTTTACCATTATAAAATTAGTTTTAAAACGCTCTACTATTTCCTGTGTCACCGCCACAGAAAGAAAGTAGCTAATGTGAAGTTATCTGAATGAAAGTTTGAATAAAAGTCATGTGATAATAATATGAAACTGTGATAACAAACCGTTATATATCAAAAACAGTACAAGTGGCTCTACTGATGTGCATTAACATACATGTCAAAAGACACCGATTTGAATTAACAAATGCAGAACCAACATGCATGCAAACTGTACGAGTCATAATGATGTGAAATTATACTTTAGGGCAGGTCAAATGATGTGCATTAACACATATGTCAACACACTTTGTGGATCAACAAAATGCAGAACTAACATGCATGACAACTTTTCGGGTCATAATGATGTAAAATCATATTTAAGAACACGAAAAATGACTAATTTAGTTTCTCAATATGTAAATCGGTGATGATTTGATGAAAATTATTACTTATTTCTCGAATGTGTGAAAAGTACTATACTTAAATTTTACTTTATAACTTCATAACAAACTAGTCTCTAAATTTTACAACTTTAAATTGGTCCTTAAACCTTACAAGTTAATGACAAAATGGACCAAAAAGAAACTTCATGACAGGACGTAATTGTAGCTTTTTTATATATATTTATGGATTACGGATTAAATTAGAATTTCCTTCCTAGATCTCAATTATCCAATTTACACAATCAAGGGAAAAAATGACCATTTACTCTTTACGATATTACCCATTCTACCATCAAGAGGAAAATAGCCAACTAGGTCCCTAAATGTGAATTGTTACAGTATTTGAACGAAAGAAAAATCTGATTTCGTAATTGAACGTATAAGAGGCAACTGTTGTTACCTGAATATTATATCTTAATGAGGAAGATTTCACTTTCACTACATATATAATCAAATTACATTTTTCACCTTTGAAACTAGTTTTGCAAAATTAAATTAGACTTAATTTACTTTCTAAGATGATATTAAAATTTATCCTAGCTAAATTTGTTAAGTCTATGATCCTAAATTGTATTCTGTTTCTTTCATTAATTAAATTATCACTAGTTTACATATTTAAAGTTTAAATTGATCATTCATTTTGTTACCATCTAATGGTAAAAGGGTTTGTTTGGTTACTAAAAGTGAATGACAGTTTTAAGTTAGCCCCAAAATGTTAATAAACTTAAAAAAAAAAAAAAGAAAAAAAAAAAAATTTAAAAAAAAAATTTTTTTTTTTAAATTTTTTTTTATAAAAAAAAAAAAAAAAAAAAATAAAAAAAAAAAACAAAAAAAAAAAAAAAAAAAAAAAAAAAAAAAAAAAAAAAAAAAAAGTCTACAGAAGTAGCTTCTATTTTCACATTATTTTTTGTTTAAGACATGTATCTTATGATTAAATGAAATTTAGTCCGTTCTTATTAAATTATAACATGCAGAAAAAAAGTGAGTTTGAAAGAAAAAAGCTATATTGGTAAACCTTTTGCTAATGTATTAACAATTAGCTTTATCTTGAAACCGTGGTTCACTTTCAAGAAGTAACCATACTTTTCTATTGCTTTTAATAGTGTCTATTTGCATATTTTCATAAAGTGAAAATTCTTACTTGGGTAGTGCGGTAGTTGCAAAAGATGCCTATTCACCTCACAGCACGCCAGAACGAAAATCTCTGTTACTTCACTATCTTACTTGGCTTCATTGCTGCATTTCTCTGTCTTACTTGGCATCAAATCAATAGTGTATACTAAGACAGCACCTTAAGGTAGCATGGCCTTTGCTGTGTCACCATGTCAATTGATTAATCCCACACCAAGTATGAATCCAAAACCCAAATCCCAAATACCAACACACTCACCATAATTGAGCACCTTCACATGAACAACCAACCCCACAACTCACCAAAATCCCCCGCCATGTTTCACCACACCTCTTTAGCATCATTAACACCTGCCGCCAAACCAAGCATGTGGCGACAAATATCACCGAAACCAGTTCCAATACTAGTCTTTCTACTATCTGTTTCCTTAACTTAATATCGCTCACTCTGTTTAGCTCCAAATGACTCTGTTTTTTTCCCTCAGTCTTCCCTTCTAAGTACCATCACAGCAATGCTTCCGCCCTAAGCAAGCCAATAACTTCCCATAACCAATTGCAAGAACCCCATTTTCACAAGAATCATGTTGAAGCACAAGTTTTAAACACCCCCACTACCACTGACCCCAACTATATATATTCTCCACTATCCTCCCTCTCTTTGTATCACTCACCTCACCCTTGAATACACAGATGGCTGATGTAAATGCCGCTTCATTTGAGGCCTTTCTCCAAGGCTGGATGGTGCGCCAAAAAGATTTTGTTGGTGAGCTTCTCTCTGCTCAACAGCAGTACCAGGAGGGGCGGAAACCTGATGTAAGGCCATTGATCGACAGGGTCATCAGCCATTACGGAGAATACTTTGAAGAGAAATCAAAGCTGTCAAACCACAACATTTTCCTTGTTTTCTCACCACCATGGTTGAGTTCATTAGAAAAATCCTTTCTTTGGGTTGGGGGGTTCAAACCTGGAGTGGCTTTTCAGGTTGTGAACACAGCTTTAAAGGACTTGACAGGGGACCAAAAGGAAAAGCTGAGTAAGCTGAAACAAGAGACCAGGGTGAAGGAGAGAACTCTCAATGATGACTTCGCCAAGCTTCAAGAGGGTGTGGCAGATCCTCCGCTGGTGGACATTGTTAGAAGCAAGGGCAGATTGTGTTTGAGCAGCTCCTTCCTGGTAGACCAAGGTTCGGTCCCAAGCACTTTCAAAGAGAAATTGGAGAATCTGGTGGCAGATGCAGATGCTTTGAGGACAGACACAGCTCTGAAGATAATGAAGATACTGAGACCTGCTCAGATTGTCACATTCATGGCTTCTGCGGCTGAGCTTCAGATCAAGATCAGGTCTTGGGGTTTGGACAAGGATGCCCAGTATGGAGGCCAAGACTGAAATCAATCATGGCAATTTGAAGGCTTTTTATGTAAGGGGTTTCGTTTTTTGTCTGTTTCTGGGAACTGTTTTGAGTTAAGGGATAGATGCACAGGCATTAGCATTGTAGCATCTGTGATGATGGATGTTGTGTGCCTGTAATTCTGCTCCTCTGTACCTGGATTTTCTTTTATGAGCGTCGAATAATGATGAACAACATAAGGCCATGCATTGCATGCTTTATGTAGATGCTAAAGCATCAGCTTATGAGCATCAGTTTATGTTCATCGGTACCTCTGACATAGAGGTAAGCACTCTAGATTTCAATTGGTTGCTGCTATATTACCTAATAAGTATATAGTAGAAACCTATGGTTGTTTATTTTCCTTTTGTGTATCAAGTCCTGCTTTGTTGAGAAGAACTTGGTTGAATAAAATGTGAAACCCTGAAAATTACTTTTTCAATATCCCACGCACTTTGACAATGCATCAAAGCAGGTTTCTCTCTACGGGGCCCATTTTTGGTTCTTTCCCCAGCAAACGGGGTTCATTCACACAGCAAGAGAACGACAATGCCTAACGCTTAAGCAGCAGTTTCAAACTTTAAGAAACTGGTGATGCTAAAGCAGAAGTTTCAAACATTCAGAATCTACATAGCGATCCCCCAAACAAAAGAAAAAGAGTGGATGAGGACTGGAATAATATTCTAAAATAACTATTTTTCATTTCACTGTTTTTTTATCCACACAAACATTTTTATATTGAATGCTTTTGCATTGTTAGTTAATTATAAATACATAAACCAACTAAGTATAATAATCCATAAAGGAAAGATTTTCCACTTTCACAGCCTACTTTTTTGAGCAGCCGGCTTAAAGCTGGCAAAACCAGTAACTTCCCTGCCTGTGACCAAGCTGTTTATGTCATACGTGCCTTCGAACGTGTATATAGGTTCTAAGTCACAGAACGCCTACAAAATTAGAGAAGAAAAGCAGAAAACATGTCTGAGAACAAAATGACCCGAACTAGGATTAATAAATGTCTCAGTCCCAATAAAAAAGTACTAATAGGATGTCTAGTAGTAATTGTATTTTGCAAGGTCGTGTTTATGTTTAATAATGGACTACCAGCTTCTAAAGCTTTCACTAGCAAATCAACTAAAACAACAACGACTATAAGAGAGTTCTTTATGGTGTGATGAGGGACTAGAATATTTTGTGTAAAAATGTCATGATATGGAGATGCAGTTTTGCATGAATGAAGTCTGACATTGTGGACAAGGGCCATTAGCATGCGGTATGATTTAGACCTTGGTATTTGTGTAGAACAAAATATAACATGTCTAATTGGCCTTCCATTTCTGTCTCCATCCAAAAACCCCACTTATAGTACATTCATTGTTTAAGGTTATGTTTAGATAATTCTTTTTTCTTAAGTATTTAAAGAAGAAGAAGAAGAAGATAAAATGAATTGATTTTGTTACAAATTAAATTAACTTACAAAACTTAGCTCTTGAATTAGTTAGATGCAATTGTTTTCACAAAAAATAAGTGTACAAGATAATTTTAGTTTTATAAGAGAAGTTGATTCTTTAGCCTCAATATTTTTTTGGTGAGGGAATTAGAAATATGTGATGAAAACCCATTCTAAAACTACCCCATTTTAATCTAAATCCAATAGGAGGTTCAAAAAATAAATTTCAAACAAGAAATTAAGAATGAGAACCTTTGCCACTATCAGCCAAAATTCCATTGCCACCAAGCAATTCTCGCCCCAAGGCAGCTGTTTCTCTTGCCCTCAGGGTAATCCAAGACTGAAAGATGATTGACAATTTATTATCAGTTGTCTATACCCCAATTAAGAACAACAACAAAGTAGCATACAGAAAGTTTTTGTGTACTTGGTGATATTTTCTTCTATTTAGTGAGTAGAGGTGGTTAGGAATTACCTTCCCCAAGCTAGCATGACCTGGAGTCGTTTTGCCGCTATCATACAACTTGCACAGACGCCAACCGACAAGAATCCTTGCTTGAATGCTCCCTAGCATTTGAACAAGTTTCTGTTGACTGATCTGGAAAGCTGCTAATCGTGCTCCAAACTGTTTCCTCTCCTTAAGGTACCTAGCAAAGATTTTGTTTCACACAATTCACTTTAGAAAGATTTGTTGCATTTTTGTGGTGAAAGCTTTTGTTGAAGTATACTAGCATGCTATTTAAGAATACCTATGACACATATCATAGATTCCCATTGATAAACCAATAGGTTGTCAAGCAACCATGACACGCGAACAGCAAGTACCTGTTTTTGAGACAACTAAAACAAATAAGCAACACGTAAATTAATAGACAAAATACAAGATTACAACAACGGGGTTTCAGAAGGACACAGGAACCACGATTGACTAATGCTCTACTACTTCCTCCGGTGATAGAAGTTATGTAAATAGCAAAACATATACCATCATTTAGGTATGCATTAAATGATTAAATCATGTTCTTGAAATAACAGCAGAGACAAGTATATCATATAATTTACCTTGTTTGTGTCCTGAAAAGAATTTACTCCTTGTATTCTGTCCTCATCAGGGACAAAGACTTTCCTCAAAACTATATATCCATTCTGTACAATCCTAAGTCCAACTTTATTCTCCATTTGTCACTGTTAAACCTGGCACATCCTTTATGTCAATATATCTGAAATAACGGTACCACAAAAATTGTAACGAAAAGAGTACTTGTAAAACTGGTGGACGCGAGCATCAAGAAAATATAAAGCATGAGAGAAAATGTATTTGAAAAATAATCTAGAACCCTAAATGTCTCATTGTAAAGTTTTCTTAGCCTATATTCTTCTCTTTGGTATGGTGCTAGTGATTTTAATATTTGCATTGGTACCCTCTTTTATGTTTTCTTTCGGGGAACGAGGCTAAGAGTTTAAGACAATCCATGAAATTTCATTGATGTTTGGATTTCCGTGGCCTTTGGATGATGAGATGGAATGATAACAGTGTATTTATAGGTGTTAGATATATTTTACTTTATGGGCCTAGGCCCATCTCTATGTAATGCCATGTACATCCTACATATAATATGATTCTTTGTTGTGATTGTGAGACAGAAATATTCCATCATATGACTATCTACCTTTTATTTCTGCATTGTATCTAGAGCTTAGTTGAAACCTTGCCTTCTCCATGGACACACTGTCATCGGTGTCAAAAAATTTTCCAGAAATTGTTTATTTCTGATTTATGGTATCCTCTCATTGTCGTGCCTCCTTTTCCGGTCATTTAACACCATTTTCAGGACTATGGTTTCTGTGAGGAAAAAAAATAGATATTTTCGCAAATAAGAAGTCCTTTATTGTTCCGTTCTACAGATAATAATTTGTTTAATTTAAAGAAGTCATTTTTGTACTGTGTTCATCATTCAAGCAAAAAAAAAAAAAAAAAAAAAAAAAAAAAAAAAAAAAAAAAAAAAAAAAAAAAAAAAAAAAAAAAAAAAAAAAAAAAAAAAAAAAAAAAAAAAAAAAAAAAAAAAAAAAAAAAAAAAAA
>Ga0099824_1002940_pt1 | contig 24938 bp, 6 predicted proteins | sample SiratrowhiteBW_FD_76837 | JGI IMG/M metagenome (GOLD analysis project Ga0099824, IMG submission 76837) | Root nodule microbial communities of legume samples collected from California, USA - Siratro white BW | ecosystem: Host-associated > Plants > Roots > Nodule | place: USA: California...
ACACATGAATATATTTTTCTAAAATATATATTTAATTTATATATAAACAAAATATAAATATATAATTATATATAAAATATATATATATATATATATATATATATATATATATATATATATATAAATAGTATCTATAGGACAAAATAGTTATAAGGTGATAACATTTGGACAGTAAAATAATTCAAATATTTTAGTGGCGTCTCTCATTTTTTTGGTTAGATAACATAATCATATTTATTGGCGTCTCTATTTTTTTTGGTTAGATATTATAATCATATCAATTATTTATTCGTCAATTCTTTCTATCTATATCTAGGAGTAAATGCGTACTGCATTCATATTTAAGAATGTTCCATTCTAGCCTCTATCATTATTAAATAGGCAGGACAATCTAGTGACTACTCTTTGTTCAGTATATTCAAAAGAGTTTAACAAAGAGATTCCAAAACTTAAATTATAGTTCAGTATAATAACGACTAATCTGTTTTAAAGGAACATTTCTCATAATCTTTATAGGTGAGAATGGGTGAGAATGTGAGACATTTTTTTTTCTTCTTATTTAGACAGCAATATATATTGAACGAAGACTTGCTTTTTCTAGATACAAAATTTTAATAAATAAAGAGTAAAAAAAATCTATAAATAGTTTCATTTTTTATTTAATGTAATTTTTTCTTTATAAAAATCATTTCATTTATACTATTTCTAAAGTCTCTAAGATTATAGTCTTAAAATTATATGTTATCATAACAAATTACTAGGAGGTGACAATCGGTAAATTGAGATTCACAGAATATATTCTTTTACTAAAATAATTCTTTGTGTACACGCTGTAGTATTTAACCATTTTTTCTTTTTTCAAGAATTTAGTTAAGAGAAGATGTCGATGGTGTAAGGTTAAATTTTTGAAATTCTAGTAATATTATCTGTATTTTTTTGGAAGTACAAAAGAATAATTTTCCTAGGCATACCACCTCTAAGGAATGATAGTTAATTAAGTATATTTATTTATCAGATAGATGAATGAAATTGTTGTTACGTGGTTGTTAAAATATAAATAAATATACATATTTGATTGGAACATTATTCTGAAGTGTAAAAAGGGATTATAATAAATGTAAGTATCTAATGGATGTTATAGATACATAAAAGAATGTATAAATTAAAACATATAATTTTACTATTCTGGAAGCTTGAACTAGATTTTCACTCAAAAATGCATAATAATTGTAGATACAATTTTAAGTTATTTAAGCTCTAACATGGACACTTAAGTAGAACATATAATTATAAGTTATGATTTGAGATAAATTTAAGGAAGAGAAATACTAAAACAATTATCTTTCACAGGAGGTTTGACTTGAAACTCAAATAACAAAATAGTTACTTAATCATTAAAGTGGTAGTAGCCCATGATGTTTATGTAATTAAGTCTCTTTGCTCAAAAGATAATATTAAATATGGCCACTCAAACGACAAAAATATTTACAAATCAATTCTACCTTATTTGAAAGTGGTATTTGAACTTTCTAAAAATTAAAGCAAGATAAACTGGTTTAAATATTATGCACTTAATTTATATATATATATATATATGTGTGTGTGTGTGTGTTATTTTACCCCTTCCTTCTAATAGTAATTGATTTTTAATAAATAAATATTTTTTGTTGTAAAAACATATATTCCATTATCATGTAACGAAATATTTTTTTATTCATTTTATATAATATTTATAAGTGTAGTATATTTGATAAAAATAATTAGTTTGACGTTGAAATTTATGTAATTTCCTATTTATAAACAAAATTGTTAAAGAAAATATAAGTGTGTTAATTATTCTTAATGTCAATGGATCCGTGGGGAAAATGAGGATTTGGTTTCATTAGGGAAAAGTAAACTATCGCTGTTAATTAATTACCTAACTTAGGGTTTATTTGGTATTATAAAGTATTTTTATTCATATTTTATCAATATAATATTTGACCTGCGGGAAAGATTATTGTCTTTTAGGTGAACGACAACATTATTATTTAATCAATTATTTCAATTAGTCAGAGAGCAAATTAATCTTTATATATTAACCCATCTTTAAGATTGACTTTGGTAATAAGTATGACTTGTATATAATTTCTTATATCAAATAGAATAGAGTGTTTATTTGTTAACAAAAAAACATTTTCTACTGAACACAAGCTTGTATATTTCCTTGTTTTTAAAACCAAACGCGAAAATTTTAACTAGAAGTGTAGTAGCCAGTTTCTGTAACCATACAAAAACATGACATTAAACTAACTAGCTGTAATCATACGTTGCTTTCAGCTTACGCGATTCCCTCTTTTTCTATCACTAATGAAAAGCGGTTAACCCTGAGTAACAGTAATGATATCACAAACTCGAGGACACAAAACAATATAGGATCTCGTAAAACACAATTTCAAGAACACGCAAAGTCATGTCTGTGTATCATGTCATCTTGTGTACATAGAAAATACATTTTTTTATTAAATTAATTAAAATATTCATAGAACCTCTATCTTTCAACTTGTATTATTTATACTGCTACAAAAGACATCTGTAACATACTAGCATATGTACTCACCAAAACAAAAATGTTCCAGCTTTTATTATGATGAAAAAGCTCCATGGTCCTCTCCTTTTTTTCAAAATAATTATAATCTTTGCATTCTTTTTTATAAACAATTGAGATATTTGGTCAAGCCCCACAATCAATTTAGCTTCAGGATTTCATATATTTCAGTATCAATTTGAAACAGAAGACAGGTTATTATTGAGCAAAATTTTCCAGTTGACAATTATGCCTTTTTTTGCTACAAAACAAAGTCAGTGATGATGTCTCATTACAATCCATATGGCAGTAGCTAAATACCATGAACCAAAATACATCAATATGCTAATTATGTTACTGTCCCTTTCTATTACCCTACGTCATTTACTTTTACACAAAGATCAATTAGACGCATTGAAGCCACTCTATAGTTATGCATAATTGTGCAAATAACACCTATCTTTTTGGTACAAAATTTTTGTGTGAATTTTGAATGTGTTTATTCTAAATTTATGACATACAAAACTCAATATATTTTCACTTCATGCTGGAAAGCATAAGCAGAGTCGACACACAGGAGCAATGTCCTTCTGTTATTTCCTTACACAAATGGTACGCATATTCAGACCCACTAACATCACTTTATTTTCAACTTTCTGGAGCCGCAGACACAGCATAACCGACAAGTGTCTAATTACGTAACATTACTTCAGAATGCATCAACAAATAGCAATTTTGAAAATTTAATCACTGGGTCATTCATTTATTTATTTTTTAAGAACATTCATGTAACGTTAAATGAAGCAACTTCAGATGACCTTCACCTTGGGCCTTCAGTGTGGCTGAAAATTTGAAAGAAATTCACAAAATTAAAAAGTTGTATAGTTTGTGTGTATCTAAACAGATTCATTTTCTTCTTAATCAAGAAATGCGTTACATTACAAGCAATTACATCTTAAGTTTAAAGCCGTTAAAGATGGCCTGGTGAGTAATCCCACGTGTCAATGGTTTGTCATTCACAAATGAAGTGAATCATTTCACTTTTCACGTTTAAAGCTTTTCAGAATGGCTCTTGTTTGATGATGAAATGGAATTGGATTGTGCTGCATTCGTATGCGTTGTTCTGATCACTCTTATCCACGGTTGTCATGCCACCTTTTGTATTATTATTAATTATTGCAGTCTTAAGCTACACGCCTTTTCCGTTTAATAACGAAATCATAAGTGTGTGTGTGTGTGTAGCATTTGTTTAGCTGAATGGCACATGCACACATCCATTGAGCCATGATCCTCACTTGATCACATGGTGGTGGGGATTAGCACTGTAAATATAAGTGATGATGGATGGTCCTAGCCCCCAAGAAATCCACAAAATTTGCTTTTGCCTTGCCTTCCCAATTAGATAGAAGACCAAAAGGGTGGAGAGGGGTCCAAATTGTCGTACCTTTTTTGTACGAGTCAAATGTCATAAGCTTCTGGAGTCCTACTTTAGATTTTTATTACAGTCTGATAAGGAAAATAGAAAAACGTTGGAAATTTTCTGCAACCACTGATAAAAGGTGAAAAAGCAGCCATTTCCTAGAAGCACCACCTTTTTTCCTTTCTCACTTTTTACTTTGTGGATGCAATAAGCTTTGTCTTGCCCCCTGACAATAAATTAAATTTGAAATGTCCATGACTACTATTGGGATCTTTTGGTGATTTTGCAAGCAAATAGCAATACTAGCAAGCAAGAAGAATAAATTTTTATTTTGGTTTCTAAGTATTGTTAATGAGCAGCGAATGGACACTCATCCGGCTTTCTCAGCACACAAATTTGGTCATCAAATTTGTCTTGTAATTACAAGACATGACATGGCTTGAATGTAGTTGAAGCTAACGTAAGAGACAGAGACAGGTTACCTTACATTTGCTACAGAAGCAAAAGAAATGTAGGATAGGGGTTGAGAAAAAGTAGAACCAAAAATAGTGGACCTTCCACGACTTCGATAAAAAAACAACTGAACAAACCCCATAACACGGAAGTTGCATCCACCATAGATGATGAATAATAATGTTGAGTAATAGTCCAAAATGGTGGAGGTAAATACTGTTAATGAGACATGGCCACAGATTAAACGGGAACCCAACTTGGTAGCATTGTTTGTCAGCATTATGTATGTCTTCACTTTCAATTTTGCCTTTGCTTTGGGGAAAGGAAGACAAAATAAAACAAAAACACAACTTTGATATCCTTTATTTTCTTGAAATGGTAATTCCGGAATTTTTTTTTTGTCAAACTTCTATCTACACCTATCCAATGGGCTATGGTGGTGGTGGGGAGTTGGACCAAAACGCCCATTCCAACATTTCCTTGTGCTTATTGGGTTTGGCAAAAACTTCCTGCACCCCATCAGTTGTAACTTGCACTCCATCAATTTAAAAAAATAAAAGATACCTTTCAAGTAAAAATAAGTTTCAAAGAATACTTTTTTCTAACAACTTTTTTTGGAACGTCAATTTTATATTTCGAAATATGTTTTATGAAATTTATTTTTAAAAAAATATTTTTCAGAATATAAAAATTTACATTTCAAAAAAGTTTTTTGAAAAAAATATATTTTCAAAAAATAATTTTCTAAATATAAATTTATGTTTAAAAAATATTTTTCAGAAATTTAAAAAAATAATTTTCAAAAGTTAATAAAAAAAGGTACTTTAGTAATTTCGCACCTGTGATAGATGTGCGTGCAAAATATGGGGTGGAGGAAGTTTTCGCCATTGGGTTTCAACCTTGAAGCCTTTTTATCTTTGTTTTTTAATTTCTAATCAGCAACTTTTTAAAATTTGCAGTAAAAATGCTTTTGTATTTAGTCAGTTTTTATTATAGATGAAAACTACCCATTATGAGAATTCCTATATATACTTTTTAGGATATATATATTTATTTATTAATGAAACATCGACATACAACGTCAAGATGAACTAAAACACGTTGTCCAATGATTTCTCCTATTAATTATTTAATTCACTTAAATCCTATAGTGCCTCGTATTGCATTCTCTTAGATGATAAAATCAGTAACAAACTATACATGAAAAAAAGAGGTTTAAATATCTTGATAATCCTTGCAAACATGCAGTTTTATATGTTTATTTATTTATTTTTATTTTAAACCCTACACAGTGATATTTTTATTCTTGTAATTTTTTTCTACATTTAAGTAATTGTTATTCTCTAGTATATAATCTCTTTTTCGGCTCTTGTCCTCATAAAGTGAATAAACTAACAGGTGTTTAAACCTATTAAAAAAATCATGACACAGCAATTATTGTCATTAATAATCAAGACTCGTGAAAAGCATTAATATATAATTAAATTTGAAATAAATTACAATTTCAACTATTGATATTCTAATCAATGACTATAACCGCGTTTTATTTCCTAATATACACTACACTACATCCTGTAAAAAGCATCTATCTTTCTATTTGATTTAATTTATATTATATAAAAATAAATATATAACATCTAAAGAAAATAAAATCAATAGATAAAAAAAAGCTTCTTTCAAAATTGTTTTAAAGATATATATATTGATGAGAGACTATCATATGCTATGTTATAATAGACATGTACTTTATATTATCATTGTTATTAAGTGATAAAAATATCATTACCATTGATAAAAAAAATGTTATATAGTGTAATATAATTATAACTGAAAAAAAATGAGCTCATAAAGTTTTTTTTTTTTTAACATATTTTCTGGTTTAGGACAAAATTATATTCAAACAAGATTGTGAATTTTAAAAGCAAAATATATTGTCCAACATTATTTTTATAAATCTGCATATATTTATATGGATAAATTTCTGAAATTTAAGAATGGCAACAGTAATTGACTCACCAACTCATCACTAATTTTGTTAGAGAGATTGATATTTCCTTACTAGCTTGTGGTGACTCATCAACTCTGTTTTTTATAATTAAAATTAAAATAAAAGAACTAATTTAAGTGATTAAAATTTTTGTGTTATATGAATAATGCAAATATAAAATAATATTTCCATTTAAATCCTCACTTACAAATTAAATTTTAATTATTAATGATAATAGATTAATTTAACATTTAAAAGTAATAATAGTAACCTCAAATCCACGTATTAGTATATAATTGCCTTCACATTTATTAATCCAAGTATTAAACTTCTAAATAGTATCTTTTTAACAAAGCAATAAGATATCTAATGTCCTAATCTCATTGCTAGCCTTTGCAGAAGCAGGATAAGAACGCTGCATTCATTTTCCAGTATTAGGAAGCTCAGTAGCCATAACCTTTCATGTTGCTAAAAATAATCAAAATCATATTAAGTTTCATTCTAAGAATAGAACTTTTGATTTTTTGTTTAGCAAAAGCAGGCTTCAATTCAATCTCTTTATTATTTAAATAAAGGTTCAATCTCTTTACTATTAAAATAAAAGGTGCTGATATTTTTGACACCGTTGTTACCTGTCATATTAACTATTTCACAACGTTACATTACGGTCATATAGTTATGAATTGGTAATAAAAATATACGAAAACTATTCTAAAATGTGACATACGGAAACAATTAAGACAAAGACAATCAGTTCTTATTATACGTATAAAATGTTCACCATAATCATACAGAATTGCAGTGGGCACAAGCAAAAAAAATACTGTGAAGAACAGAACACAAATACTTATACTTATTCATTTATGTATGTTATACTTTGTATCATTACATCTAACAACCAAGTATAAAATTTATCAACAAAATAGACCTAAACAATAAACAACTTATCTTTGAATAATTTGCATTTGCTTCTTTGACAGCTCATGCTTAGCCTAGATAGTAGAGTTCAAAATATGATAACATCTTGCATAACAAAAGATATTTCAAGTACTCTTCCCATAGGACCACCAAGGAAAGTATTACAAATTATTAAAATGGAATAAAAATTTAATTACAGAAAAAGGTCAAATATATTAAGTCAATGATGTCAATTTAGAAAATAAATTGTGAAAATTTAGCAGACTTTAATATAGCCCATAATATACATTTTGACTTTGTCACTATTCGACAACTAATAAGTGTATATTAGGCTTGCACTCCACATCAACCCAAGATTGATCTTGGAGGACAAAAGGATGTGCTTATAAATTTTCAAAATCATTTGATGTGACTGAAGATTACTTCTCCCAAAATGTTTTCCTCGGGTTCAAAATAATTAAGTTGCATAAAAAAACATTTTATTCAAGAGCAAATTTTCACAAATTCCCCAACCAATCCCTATTTCTGGACCTCCAGGCCTCTAGAAAAGCTGAAGTTGCCCCAGGAGATGTTATGAGAACCCAATCAAATGCATTGTCTGAATGGATGAAGGATGATATGAAGAAACGAATCAATGAAAAATGATGAGGCACTCACATTCAAGACTTGAAAAAATGACAGATCTTGTCACGTTTATGGGAAAGGATAACTGAGATATTATTACATGCAAAATTGGAAAGGATTTTTAAGTTAACATACATTCATAAACATGAAAGAAGCACAGTTATACATTAGGCCAAATTACGTACAACTTTTTCACATTAGTTGGGCCAGTTATTTGACATTGAAGAAAGCGAATGTGATACGCAACTCTAGAGGGCCCGCCATTCATAAACAAATCCATGATCATCAGAGGGCGTGTTCTACACAATGCCAGCAGTGAAAATTTGTGCCGAGCAGTTAAAATGTCCGCCGTGATTAGAGCTACCAAAGGAAAGTAAAAGCTAAAAATGATTGTATTTGCAACTTGCAACTAAACAAAACAAAAAAGCTATATGAAAATTAAACAAAAGAATACAATTTGTTCACGCAAACAAAAAAAACAAAAGGAATCGTTTGGTAGCCGTGTAATCATCTGGATCCGAAGCCGGCCAACCTGCCCAAGATTCCCTGTTTGTATGGCAAATACGTTCTCTTCTTCAAATCCTCCGTTTCCGCTTTCTTTCTGGCATAGTGCAATTCATGGGCGGAAAGAGGTTCCTTTCTTCTGGGTCTTGGGCCTGGGCCTGGGCCTGGGCTTGGGATGGAAGTCTTGGGGGGGTCTTGAGGCTTTTTGTAGAAAGCGGGAAACCTCCTCAATGGGTCCTTGCTGGAACCTCTCCCTTCAGAGGCGCTGCGGAAAAGCAAAAAGTCTCTGAGTCTCCATTTTCTGGAACCCTTTGAAGTCGACGAAAGCGAAACCGCGTTGGAAACCGAACCCTCTTTGTTGTCCTGCTTTTGGTTGGGTTCGTCGTCCCACGTATAGTGAGATATTCTGTTACAAGGAGAGAGCGAGCGCGTGACTCTGCTGCGACTTGAACTCGAACAAACACTCCTATCTCTCCCTCTTCTCTCCTCCTCTTCTTCTCCACTTAAATCCCACTCTTTCTTCTTCCCTTGGGCTTTCGAACATCCTCTGGGCCGGCCCGCATGGAGAAGTGGGCTTTTAACGGACTCCGACAAATCGTCCTCGTTGAGCGGCTTGATTTTGCCGCCGTCGAAAAGTTCTTCCGCAGATCGAGGGCTCTTGGATTCCTCATCAACAAAAAAGGCAAAGCCATCGTCATCCTGAGCATTATGGGCGAAAAACCTGGAGGGGCTTGTGGGGGCGCTAAGGCAAAAATATTCCCCGAATCGCTTGGGCGAAGAAGGAGCACTGAGATAGGGCGAAATCCTTGCTCGGTTGAAATCGAAAGGATCCCTGGAGGGACTTGCAGTGGGACTATGTGTGACGATTTCCATGTTGAAGTAATTGGGTAGGGAGAGAGATGGGTGTTGGTTATATATGCAGAGAAGAGAAGATGATGATGAAGATGAGAAAAGGGATTAGATTGTTTTGTTGACCAGTGAGAGACAGGGGCACGTTTGCGTCCTAACCTAGCCGCCTTTTAATACCGCTCGCTTAAATTATGTGAAACTGTTTCTGACTTAGGTACCAATAGAATGATGTAACAGTAATACGAGTACCATTCTTAATGGACCACATGCTATGGATCATTCTCAACGTGTTGTTTGGTCACCGAAGTAGGCAATAATTTATAGCTTTAAGGTTGTAGGTGACACCACCCACCTACGTTTCGATTTAACATCCCATACTACATGCTTTTTTCAATTTCAAATTCCCAACCAATGTTATATATGATAATAACTAGTGTTTTAGTAAATGTCACTTTTTACTTTAGATGTTACTTCTATCAGTATAACCGCCCTTTATTATTATATATGCTATTAATAATTTTGTGAGTATGATGAATATAAAAGCAATTTTTAGCTTGAAGTAAAGTGTAACATTAAATTATTGATTTGGGTGTCTCTGACGAGAGTGTATGTGTAATGGCAAGCAATGAAGCATGACCAATCAACCCCATTCCGTGTGTTTGTCTTACTCATATATATGATGACTTATGCTTAACATGTAATAGTCAAATAGAAGCTGCTATTAAAATATGCAACCTTTGATAGTTCTCAATTTCGGTGGCGGTAAGCAAAGGATGAGCTTGAATTCTAGAAGAGAGTGACCTTTTCTTTATAATATATATACATATTAAATCTCCACACTTTTTTTAATGAAAACATGCATCTGGACGATGCAAATGTGTTGGAATCCTTATTATATTATAATCACAATATTTTAGAATCATACATCTTTTTTTTTTCATAATTTTATAGTAATTAATCATTAAAAGAACTTAAATCTGTGCACTCTATCTTAAATTATATAGAATAGTAGATTTACTTTCTCCATTAGTTTGGTAACGATTAAATCAAGTTTGATTTTTTATATGTTTAAACCAACCTGATTACCTCTGTGGCAATGAAAGTCGTAATGAGCACTTCTTTTGTCCTAACACAATAAAGTTGTCATATTTAATGCTCGCACAATTTAGAAAATACGCTATCACTTTGATGTTATATATCACAATATACTAAGATATTTCTTATTTTTTTTATTTTTCATTTAGAACTGATAACCATTGTTTGATAAAGAATAAAACTAATCGAAGCATATAAACGAACCAAAAGATGTAACATTTAAAGTATATTATAAAGGCGATAAATTTGGTATACACGCTTTAAGAATTTGTTTTGAAAAATGACCATAAGTTTTTATTATATTTTAAAATATTATGGTTAAGTGGTTTTTTTTTATCCTTTTTAGTATTATATTTATGAGAATTTAGTCTATCTACACTCGTCCCTGGGCCCAATTAATGCTGAAATTACATGCATTAAGGTCAAATATTAATGTGGCGTGAGAAGAAATCCCTTGAATGCAAACTCCCACGTAGCAGTAATTTACATGAGATATAATTTAAGTGCATTGAAATTTCTGTGTCCATGAAAAAGATTTTAGAAACAGCACAGCAACAGGGTCGTTTGAAGCCTCACACTTGGCATTTGCTTATCCTGGTGTCATCTAAAGTAAATGAAGCACCAAAGGATTATCCATGTTTTGTCCCTTTCTTCCATGTCAAATATTGTGCTTTCAATTTCAAATATTCTTATCAACACAACAAAAAGTTACGAAGTACAAAGGAAAACCATGTTATATGTCCCAAGAATAATATCATTAACAGCATCTCCAATTCAGAACTGCTTACAGAATGAGTATTTTTATATAGGTAAAGAAACAAAAAATAATAGGGTGTGAGAGGATGGATGCAAATGCAAAGGGAGGCAGAGGAAGAGGTTTGTTCAGTAAAGGAAGTGAGAAAAAGGAAAGTTGGTTGAGAAAGAAAGAAGGTGGGGGAAAGGAAGAGAAAAAAGTGAGCTTTTCTTCTTAATGGTGGTGGTGGTGGTTAAAAATAATCATTACGTGTAAAGAATTTTTTAAAAAAGTATGTAGTTTTGTGGTGTTTTAACTTTAATATTTTTAAATCATTAATTTGGAAAAATATTTTTAATTATTTTTAAAAATATAAATGACTGAACAGAACATTATAAAAAACATAACAAATCAAACTGAAATAAAGGTAAGAGATGGAAAAACAACATTAAGAATAATTTAGCCCTGATTTCGAAATCAGATTAAGAAAACCATTATTGAGTGTTGATTTGGAGATAACCTTCTTGAGTATTAGTTGAAGTTATATCGGAGCATGTAAGTGTGTGTATGTGTAATATGTTTGTATATAAGATTTTCTTCGGTGCTCATATAGTGATGATTTTTTTCTCTAAATTTATCAGTTGTTATTCTCTTTCTTAGGTATTTGTTATCTTAATATTATCAATGATGTTGATATGTCGTTAGATCTTAATTTTAACAATAGCATAATCTTTGCTTATTGATAAGTGCTTAAAAGTTCCATTATTATCACTACTGTAGGTCAAAAGATGAGGCGAAGATTCAAAATATTGATTAGACAGGTGGGTGAACATGTCATGTGTCAATCAATTGCTTATAGAGTACAGAGTCTCCTAGCCTTAAGCTTTTGAAACATGGAGGTGGGAAATATTAAGTACAGGTATCTTAAATAGAAGTTATCATTCAAACAAAACTACTAATTTCACGGTTGTTTGGTTAATTAGTATGAAAAAAATTTAAGTGGCTGCAATTTTGAGAAAAAAAGAAAAGTTTTATGATAATTGAAATGCTTCTTATTTATATTTCATTTAGGAGAAATAACACTTACCTCTCTTAATATAATGTTAAAAAAAAAATACACTCTACTTGTAAAATAAACAATCATTTCCCTTATATTTTAATAAAATAATATTCACACCCTATAATTTTTAAATATAAATTTACTTTTTTTTTCATATTTTTAGTAAATACCATTCATTTTCTCTTATATTTTTTTAATAAATTTATACTCACATTTTTTTAATTTTATATAAAAATAAAATATTAACTGAAACCTAAATAAAAATTATGAAAATTAAAAAGTAAATTTTAAAATATAAAATAAATAAATTTTTATAAGCAAAAAATGAATGATTTAATCATATAAAAATTTAATTAATTTTTATCTCAAAGTCTTCTTACATGATGTTTATGTAACGAGTGAAACACATAACATATATTCTATCCTTGTTCCGTGTGAAAATTTATTGGGCAAGCAATATTCATTGTATCCAAAGTGAAATTAGTCTATGGTCTATTCGGTTGGAGAAAACTTGTGAGACAAAAAAAATTACGTCAGACTTTAAGTTTAAATTACATATTCCACATTAGCGTGCTAGTAACAAAGTAAATTTTGTACTCATATTTTATTTATATTTATACGTGCATTAGCATCAAATGTAAATATAATAATAAGTTAATAAATTTAATCATATATTTTATATTTATTTATTTATTTATATTCAAGATACTTTTTTTCTCAAAAATATTACTCTTTATATTTTTCTAAGATAACTTATAATGTAATGAAAATATAAACTCCGTGATATTTTTAATAAATAATAAAGAAACCATCATACTTTCTATATTTAAAAACTTTCATTTTTTTTTAATTTTTATTCAAATTTTAGTCTATATGAGCTTTTTAAATAAAACGAGGTGAGTGTCAGTTATTTATTACAAATATATACAAAGTAGATGTTTATTAAAAACTATAATGAATATGAGTGTCTTTTTTATTAAAACTAATATGAAAGTAAATGTATTTTAAAACCCAAAGAAGTGTGAATATAAACTTAACATTTTGTCTTGGTGAATTTTTATAAGCTAATTCAATTTTATGATCAATGTGGGAAATAAATTATGTTGGCTGGATAGATAATTTAAAAAGAAATTAAAATTTTAGAAATTTATGAAGAATTAAAAATTATGTCTAAAAATAAAAAGAAACTGAATATTTTCATACTTAATCGTTATATTATATTATATATATATGTATACTCTTTACTCTCTCTCTCTCTCAAGTTTAGTCTGGACAATATTAACTTAGTCAAAGAATTGGTCGATGTCAAATTGGTATATTTTTTTAACCAATACTTTTTGGATTTCTCTCATGCCAAAGTTAACTATGATCTTTTTTCTGACCAATATTATTAATTTTTTTTCATTGATATATGCTATCTTTATTTTTTAGCCAAGAAGTTCTTTAGTCAACATCTACTATATTTCTTTTATCGATGTCAAACGAAATTCTTTCTTGGACCAAAATTAATTATGATATTTTTACTGATATTATCAATGCTATTTTTCATTAATATATGCCAATATTATTTATTAATCAGTGTTGGTAAAAGCTTTTTCAGTCAACATTTAGTTTTTTTTATCAATGTCAAACGTAATTATTTTTTATTGACATTAATTAGAGTTATTTTTCTTTATATCAGTCATTATTTTTTACTAAAATTGCCCAGCAATACTTTTTTTAGCTAACACAGTTCTTATTTTAATTTTTCCTATTTATTTTAATTTTTCTTATTTTTCCTAAAAGTGATTACCAAAAGCCTCATGTAATACGCATACATTAAAATTACAAAAAGGCATTTAAACCTATAAAAAAATATAAAATCATCACAGAGAATTTTTTTTTTCAAAATAGTTAAGACTCGTAAAGACTGTTAAGTTAACCACTTAAAAAAATAAAACTTCATTGGTACAAAAACTATATACACCCCACCCAAAGAGAGGGACAACAACACAACGGTTAACGCCCCAATAAAAAAAATGAGAATGTTCCTAAGTCACCCCTAGTCATCCTCAGTACTGAATGCAAGCGGTTTTTGGATGAAAGGATATAAATGTTCTGGTTAGATTTTATAGACTCTAAACTACCACAACATGAAAAACCCTAATTTCATGCAAAAAAATATTCTTCTAAAAATCAAGGACATCCATATTGTTGTTTAAGGACAAATTGAGTGCTCAATGTAATGATACAAGAAATATCTGCATTGCTAATTACATGGAAACTATTTACCCATCTCATGATGAAAGCCTCTCCATTAGTCCTAAAAGGGTCCAGTTTTCAAGTAAAGGAGTGCACTAGATAAGGTACATTTATAGTCATTAATTAAAAAATTAATGGTTAGAATTTGTGATTAAAAAACACGTGCATATATTTAACAAAACTTTACATAAATTACAGTCTCAACTATTGCTATTTTAATCAATGACTATAAGTGCACCTTATTGCCTAATATACACTACTCACTTTATTGAAGCAATAAATAAATCTAGCCTTCAAAATTACTGCTGTAAAGAAAATGAATTTTATCCATCCACTATGCCAAATCATTGATTAATCTTGAAGCATGAAAAACGGTTGTACATCTTCAGGTTGCAAGGAAGGGCTGAGACCTACCTTAATAATTCATCATAGGAACCTAATGCTTCCAGAATGCTTTCTACCCAGCTGTCAGGAAGAAGGTTACCAGAAAACAAATGTTATTAACAGGATTCAAACCGGTCTAACGGACTAATAAACTAAATTATCATAGGTCAATCCAAGTCTATATATAAGAAAAATGTGATTTTAATCCTAAAATTTATCAAGTAGTCAGTTTAGTCCACATTACAGAACAATAATCATTTTAGTTCCTGAATTTAGGATTGAATTTAGTATTCTCATTGTCTATACTAACAAAAGGGTCTCTTTATGTACTATACCAAATTAACATCCCATAGATCAGGAGGTGAAAATAGGGTTAATTACCGGAAGGAACTTATAAAAATTCATTTACTATAAAGAAAAAACAAAAATAATCATATTCACTACTACAACTTTTGTAGTAGAAATTTCCTGTTTGACATTGTCTATATTTTTCTAGTGATTTCTTTAGTTTCCCAAAAGTTATATGTTGACTCCAAAAAATTCAACTGCAACAACATAATAGCACCAAAGGAAACATGACACGAAATAAAACATATAGTACAGGCCAATTATAGGCAACAGTAACTGAAAACAAAGTATTTTAAAAAGGGGAAATTGAACAAATAGATCCTAAACTTCGTATAGCCACTATGAACTCTTCGGATGATGTGAGAGGTCATAAAAATTTGCAAACAAATCCTTCTGTCCGTTAACAAAGTGAGTCATTCATCATGCAATTTGCACATTTTCATTAACATGGATAATAATGGTTAGTAAGAAAATCTATTTTTTTATTTAATTTAATTTATATTATAGAAAATAAGTATATAGAAAATGAAATCAATAGGCAAACAAAGCTTCTCTCTCATTTTTTAAAACGTCGACAAATGGGAAACTATCATGTGTAACTAATAATGAACATGTGCCAAGTAACGAAAGTAACACGTAGCTAATTCGACGAAAAGATTTGGTTGCAGGATTTTGAAAGTTTGAGAATCTCTCGTGAAGATTCTAAAATGTTCAAAAGGGAAGATAAAGCTTATGGTGTTTTCTTTTTTAAAATGCATTAACTAATAATTTTAGAATAAAGATACCTTACTAAAAGTAGAGCTATTCTTAAATAGTCCAAGCCTATACGCAATTCCAAAATTAGAAAAGCTTGTTAAAACATTGTGCAAAATTATTTTAAGAGGAAGAAAACCTTCTCCGTATGACAAAACAGTGAACACTCAAATAAAACAGGTACGGAATAATTATTCAAAGAAATATCACAAGAAAGATCCGGAGAAATAATTACTAAAAAGTGGTTCTGTGATTACCCTTCGAGGCCTGGTTGTGTTGGGTAGAACACATTAGTGAAGCCTAAACTTCTTGCCATTGTTGCAGTTGTCTCACCAATGCACGCAACAGAATTGTTCCACTCTAAATCTGAAAGAAGATTCTTCCAGGCACTGTTACAGCAGATTAACTGAACTAGGTAAATTATCTCAATGGGGAAACTGAGTAAACAGAAAAGGTACAACCTCTAAAGAAACTGTTCCTACTTGTTTCTACAGCACAAATAAGAAAGCAAGTTTTCCGTGATTCATACAGTACCAGGAGTCATTCTTATGCTTGATTCAGAAAGGGTAAAAAACATTATCCCACTTAATTGGTATGGAAACAGTCATTGGATGCTTTAAGAAAGCTTACCACATTCACCCTTACATAGAATTGAATTTGACTTCAAATATACCAAAACTATCCGAAGGTTTGAACTGAATATGAAATTATAAAAATTTAAAAGGAAAAAAAGATAGAGTAAAAAGAAGCTCACCGAATAGCAGACGGTGAAGCTACTGTAAGAACAGGGGCATCTAGTGCTAGCTTTAGAACCATATGGTCAACATGTTGAACCGGAACCTGACAAAGAAGTTTGAAAGTAGGGGAAGCAGTGAATCTCTTAGATAATATCCCACTCTAGTCTAGAAGTTTTTCCAAATGCAAGAAATGGTTGGTTATGATCAAAGCTATGTAAAACAGATTGTTATGTAAAAAAATGACAATAAAACATAAGCCATTTTACCGATAGTTTACAGACACTCCATGTTCTGAGGTTATGACTTATAAACATCACATAATAAATGTTATGGCATATGCGTTATGTGAAGCACGAGAGCGAAAACACTTAAAGAACTATAAGAAGCAAAATATATTATCTCTAATAAAGAGAAGAGAAAATATAGAAGACTAGAAAAGACAATGAGAATTGTATTCGTAAGAGTGGAATTAAATTGAAACATACTACAACAAAGGTTTTATAGGATACAGGAAAAAAACTAAACTACAAACTAATTAACGGCTAACATTAAAACCAAAACAATAACCATATTTTTATGCAGTAAAAATAGACAACCAATAAGAGCCACTTGCTTTGAGAGTCAAACGCTCAACAATAAAAATATAAGAGACATATCGTAAGACACAATCCTCCGCTTTTGTAACCTTTTCCTTCAAACTGCATAAGGGGGCACATGCACAAGATATATACATACATACATAAATATGTACATACCTACATACATACAAGTAAATTGTTTTTCGAAAGCCATGAAATAGATTTTTGGGAATTTAACATTAATAAACATTAAACTTAAATAGTTTAACCCAACTCATCATATGAAACACCAAAAGGATATGCAGGGCTTGTAAGGAAGAAGTATGGATAAAACAATTTACCGTAGTATATGTATTCATTCTAGTAACCTCAAATCCACGGTTTGAAAGTCCAACCTCTGGTTATATAAATGCCACAGACAATTAGCATATCATTGCCTTCACATTTATTAATCCAAGTATTGAACTTAAAACTAGTATCTATTTAGAAGGCAATAAGACATCTTATGTACCAATCTCATTGCTAGCCTTTGCAGAAGCAGGATAGAGAACAGTGCACTTATTTCCAAACTTAGGAAGCTCAGTAGCCAATACCTTTCCTGTTGCTGGAAATTATCAAAACCATAATAAGTTTCATTTTCAGAAGTTGAAGCTTTAAACTGCAGTTTGGCAAAAGCAATACTGAGACAAAACCTACCGATGAAATGCTAAAATCATGGTTAGAATCGTTCATTTTCTCCAAAGTAAAGGAATGGTCAAAGTCGTGATCTCCCTATCTAGAGCATATCTTGAAACTATTAAGGTTAAACTATTTATTTAGTCCATGTAGTTGACACTGCTTTAAGTGTGAGTCTCTAGACGAAAACAAATAAGTTTAGTTCCAATACCTGCATTTTTGTTGAAGAATGGTCCTTGTCATTAAATCTTTGTTAACGGCATCAAGGTGTGGATGACAAGTAGCAATGACGTGGCTGAAAATTAATCATTAGGTACTTATAGGGACACTACCTTAAGAATTAGTTCCTGTATAAAAGAAAATGTAAGTCCTTTATATAGAATGCTCTGTGCCATTACGTTCTTCCTTAGCTCTGTCAATACAAGACTCTTGTCATCAAAACTACAGTCATGCACTTGTCACCCAACAATTGTTGGAAATGGTCACCTCTAAGTTCATCAGAAGGTGACTGATGACAATTGTGTAGAGAACTAAGCACGGATGGAGGAAACCTTAAACAATAGCTGGAAATACTCGTTGTCTCCAAATTCTTCAAATCAGTATTGAATAGATCACCAACTTTTGTCAAATGACTGATAAAGCTTTAAGACTGCATCTGTTAGTGCATCAGTTTTGAAGGATTGAAAGTAGTAGCTCAAACCTAAATGCCTACTGCTTCAACTTTTGCCCCTAGCACTCTTAAATGTTCTTTTGAAGGTTTAATGGAGTGGTGTTGGCACAGTCATAAGGTGTGTATGCTATTACATGAACCGGGGATGGACTTGGTGACTGAAGCAATAGTGGTGTTTGGAGGAGGAAGTATAGGGAAGTATATTCAAGCATAAAATATAAGAAGGTACTCATCGTAGTTCCTGGCGAAGTGACACTCCCAATTCATATTGAACCATTACTTGAACGCGTTAAGAAAGAATGTTCCGATGGAAATATCATGTATTAATAAAACTTGATGTTTTTGGTTCGATGCAGGTATTCCTAAACTAATATCACCTATAGGGACCAAGTGATTTTCATTCTGTCACTTGTCAATCATATCAATCATGACAGCCACATGTGGCATTGCTAACAAAGATGTAACTGTAAAGACCAGTCTCAACAAAAATGCAGGCGTAGAGACTAAAACTTTCGTTTTTCTCATCCAAGGAAAAGTACTTAAAGTAGCATCAACTTAGCAATCTAAATGAATATTTAAAACAACTATTCATGTTATTCCGTATTCTCCTTTAATAGCCTAAAGCATTTGAGATTCAGGAGATTACTTTGTATTTCTTTAGTCAATCAAGGTAAAGAAGTGAGGCTATGGGTAGTAAAATGCAGGACAGGAGTCATTTAATTACACAGATGGATACCTCTTGATGGCACAAATGCAATATCAAGGGATCGGTTTGAAGACTGCAAAGTTTCCTCGAAAATGCTTGCAGTGCCAGTCCCAACAACACCTATTTTGACATGAGGCATCCCCGAAGCTCTAGGCACAACAATCAAGAGAAAGACAATTATTTGTTATAAATATTGAAGTGTTCACCAAAATCGTGCAAAATTGCAGTGTGCACAAACAAATAAAAAAGTATTGTAAAGAACAGAACACAAATGCATAGTTATGTTATTCTTTGTAAATGGTATCGTTGCATCTAACGAACTAAAAAGTTTATCAACAAAATAGACCAAAATAATAAACAACCATCTTTAATAATTTACATTTGCATCTTTGACAACTAATGCACAATGTAGATAATAGATCTCGGACAATAGGATAACATGTTCCATAACAAGATATTTGAAGTCCTCTTCCCGTATGAAGACCACAGTTAAAAGGGAAGTAATGCAAATTATTAAAATGCTATAGAACTTAATTCGAGTAATTGGAGAAAATATCTCAAATGGGTGATGTCACTGAAGAAAATAAATGATGAAAATTTAGCAGAAATATCAAGACACTTTACAAACTTTAGTATACCCCGATCATGTAAATTGTGACTTTTTTCACTATAAGTACATCTCAAATGGAAGGGTCATACTATGGGGTCTTATTTTATTCTATTTGGATCCCATTATACCACATTATTTTTAAGACTTTCTTGAAATTTTTGCTCAAATGCAAGAGAGTCTTATAAGAGCCACACTTAAATAATTTTTTATTTACACTTTAATTTTTCAAAACTTAAAAGAAAAATCTTTTATTCTTATGACCAAGGTCTTATTCAAGACTTAACGTCTTAAATTTCATGCCACATCAATGTTCCTCCAACGGGGTGTGTTATAAGAACCATGACTTTGACTATAACTCTTGTACTAGAGATGCCCTAAGTGCATATTTGGCTTGTCTTGGAGGGCTAAAGAATGGTCTTATTAATTTTAAGAATCATTTAGATGTGACTAAAGGTTACTTCTGACAAAATGTTTTACTTCGATTCAAAATAAATAATTTGTTTAAAATTCACTTTATTCAAGAGAAAATTTGCACAAATTACACAAGCACTGATTCTTTACCTCCATGCCTCTAGAAAGACCAAACCTGCCTCAGGAGAAGTTATGACAACCCAGTCAAATGCATTGTCTACATGTATCAAGGATAAGGAGAAGTAACGAATCAGTGAAAAATTATAAGGCACTTACAGGCATGATAGATTGTCATTGTATAAGAAAAGATGACTGAGACATAACATGCAATTTGTAAACCATTTTGTAAACCATTTTTATGTTGACAAAATTACTTTACATTCATATATGTCAAACAACCACATTTGCAATTGAATATCACAAATGTCGTCTCTTGAGGTCCCACAACTAATAAATAGGAGTCAGAAATATTATATGTAAAAATAAAAATATTATATAAAGAAAGAAGTATAATCAAACAATTCAAATATAAACTGAATCTGAGATAGTAAAGGCATATTGTACGCATTTGTAGCTATAATCCCTCCTTTTCAAAGAGACTATTGAAAATGTGAAGTAGCTCATCAATCAACAATATTGTACCAAAAAATTTACATTATAAATGTCACCACTAAGAATGCATGCATGCAACATGCACAAAGATATGACAAATTATAAGAATTAATAAGTCAAAGACAAGACTATGTTACAATGTATTAAATTAACGTAAGAATAGATCTTAGATTAAAAAAAAAAAAAAGTGAGCATAACTATGTTGCAACGTTTTAAATGTGCCCATGAGTCATTATAGACATAAAAAATGCTATAACTTATCTATTTGTTGTGGTATTATTATTTGAATCAATATAATAGTTTAAAAAAGGAAGAAAAAATATTGTAAAATACAGATGAAAGTATTTAAAGAGTCCAACATGTGCACAACACAAATATGACTATTATCTTGAGGTGTTTGTGCTTCCTTGGTCACTACTTCCTATTAAGCATGCATAAATTTATTATAAAAATTGGCCCAATAAAAGATAAAATATATAATTATCTTTACTAGATAAAAGTGGCATAAGTCAAACCTTGTAAAACATTCAAATTTCATGGCATGATTTTTCCTAAAACTTACCACCTAATACAGAAGGAAGCCTGTCTAAATCAGGTCCCTGCGTGTGCTCAATGAGTGGAAGCTCCAAACAATTGATTTCATGTTTAGCCTGCACTCAACATTGGAATTACCTAAATAGCTTCAGTGTATATGATTAGTCAGACCTGATTTCCACTTCACAACTTTAATGGGCAAGTTAAAAAGTGCGATTATAATTTGAGGATCCTTTTCATTTTATTATTGACATGGCCTTGGCGCCAAACCTAGCTGAACATCTAAGAGCATGTTTCGTTCCAATTATTTTTGTGGAATTCTTTTTAAGTTTTCTAATTCAGAATATGATAAGCTGTTTTAAACAAAAATAAACTAATCCTAAACATGGAGTACATTGCAGAGGATTCTGACAAAACCTCCTCCTTAATGTTTATTGGGGGAAAATAGAAGAATTTCAATGTGCAGTTTCCAATGGTAGAAGATAAATAAAAATAAATACAGTATGTACAACATCACTTTGGATTATGCAACAATTTTTTTAGAGAGAAGTGCAAAAACATTGATAGAACTTCTATATAATGGGTTTAGAATAGAAACATTTAATATGAATGGATTGCCAATTCACTTATATGTTCAGGGGAAAAGTAAGCATTGGAAGCACAAGGAAATGATGAAAGACTCAAGATGAACGTTTTATTATTTCTTTTCAACTTATTATAAACAAACCTCACTGACATAGTTAAGAAAAAATAAACATGGCGAAGCTGCTTTATGATTCAATTAAGAAAGCAAGGTTGTGAAGAACAACAGTTGGTGTTCAACACCAAACTGAAGCTCTTAAACCGTTTGAGAATACTTCTATAGGATAAAGGAAAGGCCAAACCATTACATATAACGTGCAACTTTTTATTTATCAACGGATGAAGAATTTGTAGCTGATCGGCCACAAACATCAATCTGGAGAGTGTTAAGTAAATTGTCATTAACCGAACGTTAAACCAACAACCTAGTGTAATCATCACTTGTGACATTTGCTACGTAAAATATACTAGATCATTGTTATACTTTCATAGGTAATATTTTATAGTTTTAAGAGTTCGTAGTTTCAACATATAATATAATAATCACAAATCATAGAAAATTCTAACAGTAAAAATAAAAGGCAAAAATCACAGAAAGCAGTTCATATTGTCACCATTCAGTTCAACCTTTAATCAAACACCTAGAGGACGGAACGGTATTCAGTTCCTAGAGACAACTAACTCAAATACTGGAAACAGGTGAGAGAGAAAGAAAAAACATGTTCGGATTGCAGGAAACACAAGCACAGGAATGAGAATGAAACACGGAAAACATGGCACAGCCAACTCGTTGGAGTTGGAGTCTATAAGATTAAGCACATTGTAATGCGGTTCCAAAAAAACAAATCGTAACAGCGAAAGGTTAACTGAGTGAACAGAAGCGAGTACCAGAGCGGCGATAAGCTTAGCGTTCTTTCCGCGCTCTCTGGTGACGACGACTTTGGGCGCGTAATTCGAAGCGGAAGAGGAAGTGGACGTGGAAACGGCGTCGGTGGCGGAAGCGGCGGCGGTTGTTGGTGAAGGAGCGAGAAAGATTCGCCGTCGCAGTGGGAGAGGAGAAGGTGGAAAGGAGAAAGGGGAGAGAGAAAACTGTGCCATTATTGTAACGTGTTGAGCAAAGGAACTAGCTCCTGGTCCAGCTGTGCTATCAAAAACGACCCGTTTCTCTTCGCTTTGCTTTATTTTACTATTAATAATTAATAAATTCACGAACTACCCAAAATATCAACGGACATAAACTTATTATAATAGGATTAAGATCAGGTGGAGTTTGAGCAAATGCATGCAACGTGGCTGGCGCTGATTGGGAGATACCAATAGTAGTAATTCCGTTTAGCGTGTTCGTGATTGAATTGTAATGATGAGATTAACGGTGGGAGTTGCGTCCCAATTTCCCAACCCGACCCAAACCTGCTTCTTCCGAGTACTACCTGATTCATGCTCATTATGTGCCCTATCTCCCAGCAACAGTACCATCCAATCGAAGAGGAAATAAACAAATAAAAACTAAAATAAGTAAATGCTTGGTGAGAATATAGAAATTTGAAGCTGTGAAATTATTATATTTTTTGTACTTTCATTTTATCTTTATTTTATAATCAACTGTTTTTATTATTTCCCCTCAAAGCAGACATTAAAGAGATCAGTTTTCCATTTTATAGTTTTTGTCTAATATTAGTAACAAAAGTTGAATAGGCATATACTACTAAAAAATTAAAGCCACTAGAATTCCAATTAATTTATAAATATTTACAAATTTATCATTGTCTTCATTGCATACATTATTTGCTACTATAATGCATTTTGGAATTATTACATTAATAATGATAGGCCGGCAAAAAAAATGGTTTCTTTTTAGTTGCTACACAGTTACGAGAAAAAAAGTACACACATTTAAAGTGCATTTACTAAAAACTTTAGTAATTTATAAATTATTTTAATAAGTTTATAATTTAGTCTGACTATTGAGATTCAGTGATTAGGTGAATTTCAGTTAAATTTTGCATTTTTTTTATGTGACATCAAGAGGTCGACAATTTTGCTTAACGCGTTGGGCGTTTTATTTTTTATTTCTTGAACTTGGGAAAGAGTAACTTTTTTGAATTTTTAATTTTAACAAAAGTTGATCAGAGAATATTTCTGAACATTTACCAATGAATTAAAAGCAGAAAAGAAATTTTTAAAGTTTTAAATGTATTGAAAGTTTTTTTAATAAAAAATATCTATTTTTATATTTATTGAAAAGTAACCATACGCCGTCCAATCATTCATCCGCATGACACCTTTAATTTTTATAATGCAATACATTGTATTCTCCTCGTTATGTTATTACTTCGTAATTAATTAGTGTTTTCTGTTTTAAATCTGATTTTAAATTTCCAGGTATTGGTTTGTTTAAATTTGTTGCCAGCTGTTCAGCTTTTACTGTGTATTATGGAAATAAAATATTATATTAGTAGTAGATGAAAGCTAAACCTGTATTATATTAGTACAGAATAAACAAATGATAGTGTCTTCCATGGCGTTATTAAAAATTGCTTAATGTGGAAAGTACGAACTTGCTTTTTCTCAGTCCTTGTTAATATGAAAGCAACTTGCTAATTTCAACGTGGACACACAGTACCTGTTATAGATTCTCATTGTCTACCCAAACCCATGCTTCCTTTTACGAACTACATTTGAGTTGAGAAAAAAAAAACATTAATATTAAACTTCTTTATCAACATGGTGTTGGGAATCGCTCTTTCTTCCCTCCTCCATGAACTCAAAGTAGGCACTTTGCGGAAGCGTAAATATAAAAACAACGCCAGAAAATTTTAGCGTGGAAAACCTTCTTAATAAGGTAAAAACCACGGGACCAGTAGGCCACTTAAATCTCCACTATAAAA
>Ga0099824_1002941_pt1 | contig 24937 bp, 22 predicted proteins | sample SiratrowhiteBW_FD_76837 | JGI IMG/M metagenome (GOLD analysis project Ga0099824, IMG submission 76837) | Root nodule microbial communities of legume samples collected from California, USA - Siratro white BW | ecosystem: Host-associated > Plants > Roots > Nodule | place: USA: California...
AAATAAAAAAAAATATAAATATATATATATATATATATATATATATATATATATATATATATATATATATATATAAATAAGACTCTTAAAATACTATGAACCAGATCATTGAGCACAAAAGTCCCTCCACACTATCATATAAACTCCTGCACACTATATTATATATATATATATATATATATATATATATAAAATTAATGAAAACACATAACGAGTCTTCTAGGTTTGAACTTCTTGGTTAGGCTTCTATTGATCAAAACCGAGACTGTGGCTGAATTGAGATACATTCTAATCCAATCGATCCACTTGTAATCAAATCCTAACCTCCTTATCATATAATCAATCCACCGAGTTTTCATAATTCACCTTTACTATCACTCCTTCAACCTTTCCTTCCTAAGATAATTTATCATTATATTAGCTATTAGCACACTATCCAACAACCCCCTCCCACTAAGAAATCCGCTTCTTATCAATCATGTTTTCCAACACTCCTTTTAGTCTATTGGATAAAGTCTTTGCAATCAATTTATAGACACATCCTACCAATGAAATGGGCCTATAATCCTCCAAACTATCTCGATTTTCTCTCTTAGGGATCAGGCTGGTGAATGATGCATTACACCCTCTAAGAATATATCTTGTCTCATAAAATCATTGAATAACACTAGTTATATCAAGTCGTATAACATCCCAGTTTTTCTTGATAAAGTTGAAATTGAACCCATCCAGGCCCGGACTCTTTGTGCCCCCACACTATTTAACTGCATGTAGAATTTCATCTTCCTTAAATACAGTGATCTTTCTAAATTGGATCCTATCTAAGTGCAACCTTAATTTCAGTTGTGTTTGAAATCTATTCTCAAAGTACGATTGTACTCCCTCCTTCACCTTTTGTGGATCTTCACACCACTCCTCATTAATATATAGTCCTTTAATCTTATTATTTATTGATCTCCATCTCATACTAGCATGAAAAAACTTTGAGATTGATCTCCATCTCATACTAGCATGAAAAAACTTTGAGTTTGTGTCCCCTTTCTCAATCCAATGGCAGTCTTGATTTCTATTTTATCATTGTCTCTTTCTGACATAGTTTTCAGTTTCCCTGATAATCCTATTTTCCTAACCCTCGTTTCCTCTTGTGAGTTCCCTTCATCATCATTTTGGTCTAATTCTTCAAATTTTCTAGAATTTTCTGCTTTCTCACTTTATCACTATTAAAAACTTGCTCCTTCCACTCTTTCAGAGCTTGCTTAAGCTCTTGTAACTTTAATTTCACCTTCTCCATACTATTACCACAATTCACCTATTGTTCCCAAGCATTTCTACCTTAAACCCGTCTAACTCAAACCATGTGTCAAATGTTCTAAACGGCTTGGGCCCCAATCAATAAATATATTCTTAACCACCAGTGCACAATAGTCAATCATACTCAATATGTCTTGAGTAGAACCAGGCTACATTCCAACCAAAGATCCGAGGTTAAGACTCTATCTATCCTATTTCTAGTAGTACCGTTTGGCTTATACCAAGTAAATTTCCTCCCCATACCAAGTAAACACTTGACATTTATCCATAAATGTATTGAACCTCCAATTCTACCCTATTCACCCTTTCTTGACCTGAACCCTTTCTTTCATTGAGATGTCTAACTGCATTAAAATCGCCTACCACACACCATGCTATAGTATTACTTGTACTCTTTATACGTTCAATTTCTTCCTAGAGTTCAATTTTCTCATTAAGCAAGAAGAATACACATTAATAATCCCAGCTTGAGTTACACGGTCACCCTCTCCCGTTTTATACTCCCCTTCGATGATAATGAAACCTTTCCCCTCCACTACCCTTACGCAATTAAATGTCTTATTGTACCACAATGTCAAAATACCTCCACCCTCCACATCGACACTCCTATGTATAATTTGCTCTCTCTGTAAGAACAAATCCATCAGAACAAAAGTATAATTTGTGCTCTCTCTAAGAAAAAAATTAAAATATTCTTATCCTCTGTTATTCGATATTGTGAGATGATGAGGCTTGATGTGTGTGTGATTTCTGTGCTGAATGTTATGCAGTGGAAACCAAGGTGTACATGTGTCTTCTGCGTTGAATATTACGCATGTGAATACATGAAATGGAGTGCAGGTGTTGGAAAAATGCCTCTTATGATGTAATTTGGAAAAATTCAGAATAATACAAGTTCAAGAGAAACAACAAAAATTAAGGGATTTGATATTTAGTTTTTTGGTTCCATGAATCTAGGGTGTTAGTTACCAAGTCTAGTAGTCTGTTTGTAACAGACTTTTGATTTTATAATTGGTTTTAAACTGTTTTTTGGTTTAGATATATTTTAAATTATGGTTTTACATTTTGTTTTTATTGAAGATGTATAAATATTAGTTTATATCAATAAAGATTTATCCTTGCACCCAAATATACCTACAAAATGGTATCAGAGCTCTTAGTTCTTAAGGGCCTGATAGTGTGAGAGATAAAAAAAAATACAAGAGATCACTGAGACCCGAGTGACGAGTATTAAGATATGGCCGGAAATTTCATGGCAACTCCACCAGTCTTCTTAGGTGAAAACTTTGAGATATGGTCTGTCAAAATGAAGTCTTATCTAGAAGCAAGTGGTTTGTGGGATATTGTGATGTCTGAAATTCAACCGCTACAAGAAGATCCAACTGTAGCTCAAATCAAAAATTACAATGATGAAGTAATGAGAAGATCGAAGGCTAAGACTTGTATTCACTCTGTTGTTTCTGATATTGTTTTCACTAAAATTATGGCCTATGAAACAGCTAAAGAAACATGGGATACTCTCCACGAGGCGTTTCAAAGAAATGAAAGAACTCGACAGATGCAAGTTCTCAATCTCGGAAGAGAATTTGAGATGCTGAGGATGAAGGAGACCGAGACTATCAAAGAATATTTTGATAGACTCTTGATCGTGATAAACAAAATTCGTTTATTACGTGAAGATTTTCCTGACAGAAGAATTGTAGAAAAAGTGCTGGTGAGCCTCCCTGAGAGGTTTGAAGCAAAGATTTCTTCACTTGAAGATTCTAGAGATCTCACGAAAATCTCATTAACCGAGTTGATAAACTCTATGCAAACCCAAGAGCAGAGAAGAATGTTGAGACAAGAGCCGCCAAATATTGAAGGAGCTTTAATAGCAAAGTCACAGCCGAGTTACAAAACAAAGAAGAAAGGTTGGAAAAATGAGAAGAAAAGTGATGAGGATGACAATGACTAGAAGGAGAAGTACTCAGTATGTCAATACTGCAAAAAAACTTCTCATCCACATTGGAGATGTTGGTGGAGACCCGATGTGGTGTGTAGATTCTGCAATCAAAAGGGTCATGTAGAGAAGGTATGCAAAAGAAAGCGACAAGAGGCGCAAATTGCTCAAGAGACTATTATGAGAAGGAGGAGCATCTTTTTGTGGCAACTTGCTTTGCTAGTGACATCACTAGTGAAACATGGTTGATTGATAGTGGATGCACTCATCACATGACTCATGATAAAAGCATGTTTGTAAAGCTGCACAAAACCCGTTTTTCGAAAGTCAGAATTGGGAATGGAGACTATATTGAGGTCCAAGGAATAAGTGATATTGTCATTGATTCTGACTCAGGTAAAAGAATAATCTCTGATGTTCTATATGTTCCTGAGATTGATCAAAATTTGTTAAGTGTCGGACAACTTTTAGAGAAAGATTATGCTGATGTGTTCAAAGATAAAACTTGTGAAGTCTTTGATTCAATTGACATTAAATTGATGTCAATAAAGATGAAGGACAAAAGCTTCTCGACAAATATACAAACCGACTTAGCCTATTCCTCTGCGGCTAAAGTTGGGAATTGAGAGAAAATGGAAACAATTAAGAAAGCAAAGAAGAAGAAGAGTTGTGCGTTCAAAGGCAGGCAAGGATCTGTTGTTGTTAATGGCCCTGTTGGTAGATCAATGAGAATTGAAAAGAGGCCCAGGGGCCAAGTTACCAAATTTATTAGCAGGGATGATATTAAGGAAAGACCATCATGTATTCCTGTAGCAATTTTAAAAGCTAAGGTTAAGGCAACCAAGAAATCTGTCAAGAAGAGAAGCAAGGATGTCCGTCGTGCAGATCAAAGTCCACGAAAAAAGATTTTGAAGATCAATAATCAATTAGATGATATTTTAATTAAAGTTCCTCCAAGAGGTAGATTTGAAGAATTGAAAGACAAAATTGGAATTTACATCAAAAGAGGCAATGAGGAGTGTTGGAAAAATGCCTCTTATGATGTAATTTGGAAAAATTCAGAATAATACAAGTTCAAGAGAAACAACAAAAATTAAGGGATTTGATATTTAGTTTTTTGGTTCCATGAATCTAGGGTATTAGTTACCAAGTCTAGTAGTCTGTTTGTAACAGATTTTTGATTTTAAACTGTTTTTTGGTTTAGATATGTTTTTAAATTATGATTTTACATTCCGTTTTTATTGAAGATATATAAATATTAGTTTATATCAATAAAGTTTTATCCTTGCACCCAATTATATCTACAATAGGACATATAGGGAGATGATGTGGTTTTTGGAAGGGTATACACTGAATAATGATTATCTTTGGTCTGTCATGAAGTTATATTTTCTGTTGGTTGTATGGGTGAGAAATAAAAAACACGTAGTACCGCTAGGATTACTGAAAATAGTACAGAACAATGACAAGTTTTTTGAAACCACCCAATGAACATGATAGTGTTACTGCTTTGAAAGTAGTTTGAATGTAACTAGGGAACTTCATGTGTATCATACAAGAGGGTGAGGGATTTAGGGTACTCCTTTGGTCTAGGTTTTTTTCTGTTTTGTGGGGGAAAAGGATGAACTTGAACCTATATTAGTTGAACATATTTTCAGTAAAGGGGTTCCAATACTTCAATTACTCCGATTCTGATTTATAAAATATTTTTTTTTTCTGATAAATAAACGTAACAAAACTGGATAAATTGGGGGCAAATACTACCAAAGAAGACTCAAGTGTGTAAAGATTCTTTTTTATTTATTTAGAAGATGTTTACTTTCTGCGCCAAAATTAATGATATGTTTGGAGATGATTAAAAGGCAAACATTGATATGGAATATGACAAGAATTAAGGTTCTTCCACTACAATTTTGTTTATCACATACAGTCTGATACGCATACAAAATAATCTAAGATTTTTCTTACACGGATTAAAATACCTCAAATATCTTTTATAATATATTTTTTTATGTTGGTAAAAAATAAAAGAAAAATGTATTTTTGTAATTGTAACACAAGACATAATTAATTTATGTTTTTGTAAGAAACATTTTTCTTATTACTTCAAAGAAACACTTTATTTTTAAACTTGAACCAACTCGCCGTTAATTTAGTTTAGATTGCCCTGTTGTCCCAAAAATACACATTAACACAGGCCAATTATAAAGCTATATATCCAGCACTTCCTAGCAAAACAAGTCCCAAAAATATTATTTGGGCAAATAAGATTTGGGCAAACAAGTCCCAGAAACGCAGTTTTCCTTTTTTTTTTTTTGATATATATGCAAATAATATTACTGAAAGCCAGAATATTTGTTTCTATTCTTTGAGAATTGCCAGAACAATAGTATACAACATCATCTAATTGAACTCTCATGAGAATTCCCGGCACACGACACTTCGTTTCAGCAGGCTGGCCCATTAGTTCCCTGCAAGAAGAGAATCATCAATTATCATAAATTCTGAAGCCCTTTTTGGTGAAGAATGAAAAATTGGTTCTAATAAAATTATTTTTTTCAATAATGACGTAGACACAGTAACTGAGTAGAATATTGCTGAATAACAAGACAAGTAATTGCTGGCAACATAGTATAAATTTCAGCTCATTAGCAACTGATACTTGATAAAACAAAATGTGGCTTAGAGAATTGTAATTACCTGGTGATAGTTTGAATGATTTGGGGTCTTGCCTCTCAAATTGCACGTCAGAAGCAGTTTGTACAGAGTGACTGAAAATTCAGAACCACAAAAGTTATTAGTTTCTTCTGCACTCTAAAGTTGTGAGAGCTAAATGCTGAGATAGATACTGAGAAATAGCAGCAGAGAAATTGGGTTTTGAGGTGCGGAGTGTACCTAGGAGCAGCAGAGAGGGGGTTTGGGTTTGGGTTTGGGTTTGGGAGTATAGCGTTTTGATCTCTATTCACCACGCTCTCAGGAGTCCTTTGGGCTCCTTGTGATGTAACACTTGTTCCACCTCTTGTTTCGGTAGAAACCTTCTGCGCCTACTCAAAACAAACCAAACAGAACAACCTCATCATCTTTATTTGGGCTAATATAATACATAAAATTAAGGTTATTCTTTCAAAGATCTATTTGAAATTTCTTTGGTTTGTTTTGGAGAATAATGTGATAATGTTATATTTTTCGATATTAAAATAGTTGTTTGTCGTTTCATGGTTTAGTAAAAAGCTTACCTTTCTAGGTTGAGAAGAAGATCCCTCTATATCACGCCGTTTGGGAGGACGACCACGGCGTGGTGGTGCGTAATGTACCTGTCATCCAACATCCGTATTTCCATGTTTAGTTGTGGGCAAGATTGGTAATCTTACAGGGTAATAAAACTCCATGCACATGCAAATATCACACGCAACTTAAGAGTACATGACTATTCTTACAATATCACACACAACGACAAATAAATAAGCTCATTTTTTTTGTCAGCAAATAAATTGAGAAGATATTGAAATTTATAAAAATACGTCTCAAATTTCATGTCATGAGTGGTTTCTACAATTTCAATACATGTTCATCATCATCATTGTCTAAACTGAAATCAGAAGTATTTTGGATATTTTTACCCTTTCAGCTGCCATGCTATTGTTTTGAATTTGTTCTGTCATGAAGCGAGTATCCCATGTAACAGCACGTGCAGGATTCATATTTAAAATCCTTCTAATCGTTTCAGAAGGTTGAGTCCTGCGCACACATTTAACCACATAAAATAGAACGTCAAGTATAAGACTTCTATGAGTTTTCAGGATATATACTTGTAGGAGTGATGGTATGATAACTACTAAAACCACTATATATCAATCACTTTAGCACTTTTTTTATTTTCTCTTTTTACATATAAAAAAATGTTATTATTTTCGCCTTTCATCATTATTTTCTGCACTATCTTTCTCTAAGGATCATTAAAAATATACTTCTTTTCTTTTCATTTTCACTGCATGCATATTTTTTCTTACTATTTTTTATCACATCACTTATTACGTTTATTAATTTCTTACTCTAAGTTTTTATTATTTTCTTCCTATATTCCTTTCTTACATCTTAATCAATCGCTTTAGAATGGGCATTCAGTACTTTCTTTGATTTACACCTCTCATGCTTGTAAATTTTGTTAATGTTATAAAAATACTTTTTCAAATGTTGTTTCCTTTTTACTTTTTCTTCCTGGTCAATGCCTTGAAAGAAAATTAATTGGAACACGATCAATATTCACGAATCTGTTCATTTTACTTAATCACAGTGGAGGAGAAATTATAGATAACTTAAAGTAAATTACCCAGCTGATGATGAAATTGTTAGAGGTTTTCCTTTGTCACGACTAGTTTGGACTTCATTAGTTGATGCACTGGCCTCTTGTTGCATTCTGGATAAACTTTTCATTAAGAAAATGAAATTATTGAATAAATTTCAAATGAACAAGTAAAAACTCCGATACCTTAAAAATGGTGCAATCTCAGCCTCCCTAGAGTTCGGAACTCTTGAACTAGTTGTCCTTGTACTTGAGTGGCCCGGCATCCCTGAAATAAGTGTCTGGGAACTCATTGTGTTTATCTGCCTTTGTGGATTGGGAGTCATCATCCTTTGATTGCATTCACGAATTTGGAAAGTTTATTAGAAAATTAATGAATTATAATATATCATGTAGAAATTAATGTGCCGCTTGGCAAAAGAAATGACTTGCATCCTTCTAGGAGAGAGTATGAAAATGGTTATTGATAAAGCTTGCTCACCACTGTTGCACAGAAGTACCAGTTTGTTGTCCAAGACCAATAGGCATCTGGGGATAATGGTGCTGACCCCAACCCTGATTTCCAAACGATGCATGATACCTACAATAAGGGAATCTTATTAACAAAATAAATATAATGCCATATTTGATAAATCCATATATTTCTCAACTTTTTGAAAGAACTTCAATTTTACAAGTTGCTTTAAGTTTCATGTATAACAAACTAATTTTAAAGAAAGCAGACCAAGTTATTTTATTAGTAACCTTTTTTCGAAGTTATTTCCTTCAACAACTAAATTTATATATTAAATTTTATTGAACTATTCGTTGAATATTTTGATACTAGTTCAATAAATATAATATATCAACACTTTCATATTTTAAGAAAATATTTACTTTAGGTTAAATTGAGTTTATTTCTTAAAGTGACATAATTTTAAGACTTTATGAGTAAATTATAAACTAGATTTATTCGCTGATAAAAATAAATAAACTAGATTTATTCCATATAAACTTGTAATTCAACTGTTTAATTAATCAAATTGAACACATATAGATCGTTTTTGAAAGGGTATTTTGATTTCTCCTCAATTAAAAAAGGCATTAATTTTTATTTCCTTGATAGATAAATTTATAAATATAAATCAAACGTAATTATATTTTTCTGACTTTATGTAGTTGATATTTTGTATTTTGTATAAAGCCTTAGGTGATAATTTTTCCTAAACAAGTAAACAAAATGGAAATTTGAGGCTAAACATTTCATACGTAGGATGCAGTGAGGATCCCGAGCCAAAGTATATGCCTCTTGTCGCTTGTAGGCTAGGGTTTTGACCATAGTTAGCAGCAAGTGAGGGCGCAAAAGGAGCTGCTGGATCAGGCATCACAGGTCTATAACCTTGTTGAAAAGGATTCGTTGGATAATTTGTCAGAGCAAGATGATAATTTGTGTACGGTTCCAACCTACAAGACAAAAGACAACCACATGCTTGGTACTTTATGCTGATTTTTTAAAGGGTTAATTTGTCTACGATAACACTACTGTATATTTCATGCAAAAGCTTATTCCCAAATATAGTGAAGTACTAGCTAGGTACCTAGGGTAAGTTGCGTACACAGGCCTCACATAATTTTGAGATCGTAAATCAACAATTTGCTGCATTGCAGAGGGGTCTACTTGATTATGTAATGTGAATGGCTGCGGCAACCTGAATAAAAACAAGCATGCATTTTGTTTTGTTGACTAGTTAATCAAGTAATGTAAGAAGGATCAAAGGAATGGAATAATACTGCATGAAGTTGTTGGGGGCGTATTGTGGTGCGTATTGTGCACCATAGACATCAGTTGCAGAGGAGTAGGCGTGCTGGGGCCTACGGTTAAAAATTCACACAGTGGAGATATATTAACACCCATTAAATAAATAAACATCCACATAACTCAAAATAGTAATAATATTTTAATCAAATTTAATTTACCTGTTAACTTAGGTGGGTTTATTTATTTTAGGGTATCAAAACATTAATTTTCCAATTTATATTTAAATGAACGTTATTTTGAGCACAGGAAAGCATATTTAATTCTAATTTTCAAAAATTGGAAAGATACAGAATTCTGAATTCTGAGTCTGACACTGACAAAGAGGACGGGTCCACGTGAGACATGCAGTTTTTGTTGTCTTTTTGTGGTTTATAATTTCTAAACGCATAACTGGCTAAGTGTAATAAAGTAGAAGTAGAAAACGCACATAGAATTCCAAGCAGCATAAGAGTTACTGATATGATTGTGAAGCGGAAATAATGCTGGTATTTGTGGTGGGGCAAGTTGTCCACCTGAGTATCCTGATTCATTCCCTGGCCTTGGCTGTACCTGCATACAAATCCAGATATTGACAAAAAAAATATGGTCAATAAGGTCCACAAAAAAAAAAGGCCTTCGGAGAGTACGAAGTGCAACCTCAATTGTGTGACATGTTTTTTCAACAATTATACTCACGAGGTTTGGGTGGATCAAGGTTGGATAAGAGGATGATTGGTTAATGATGTTGTTTTCTATTGTATTTGGCATCGCGAGTTGATTCATTGGGTTTTGCGCGTCATAAAGAGGAATAGCTTGAGGCCTATAACATACATGCACTCAAGATTAGCAGTAAAAAAAGTGTCATATTAACGTCTTAATACTGGTTATGGTAATGATAGTTGTAAAATGAATAATTGATAAAATAACAGGAAAACTTACACGACCGAATTCTCGCTTTGTAAGTCAGCAAGTTCACTGAAATAACCCGTTAGGGTCACATCTTGGCTTTGGCCAGACGGAACAGCTCCATCAAGCGTTAACCCCTCCTAATTAAATTATGCATTAAAGAAAGTAAGATTACTCATTCAAAGTAATAAAAATTTTCATAAAGATGTAAGAATTTTGTGTGTTTGGCTTGGTGTTTTACAGCAATAAAAATTGTAATTTACCGCAGATGACAGAGGTTGGGTTAATTGTGTTGCAGGAAGAAGTGGGGTGGTTGGTAACGGAGGCAGTGGATTCGGTACAAAGGTAGCCGCTGCGCTTGAGGATCCCTCATCAGATCCAGAAGTAGGTTCCGTGGTTTCAACCATCGTTTGTACCTACACAAACATAGAACGACAGATACGAAAGTAAAGAAAAATGAGTAAAATCAGAACCTTTTTTCTTTTGGCATTACTGTTACTGACTAGAAAGCATGAAAAAACATGTGGGGCTAATGTTTTTCATTCTTTCCATTTCGCAGAGACAGACAAGAAAACTGATCTTGTAAATTAAAATATCAAATTATTTTTATTCACAAATTTTTACTATGAGTGTTTATTTTCTTTCCTTCTTTCTTCCATTGGACAACCTTAAACACGTCTCTTTTTACTTTCTTAAACTAAACATTCCCTAAATGTCCATTTTCAGAAGAATTTACATATATATGGTTAGATTTAGATTCATAAAATTAACTTAAAAGGTAAGAGAATGAGAGCAGCTTAGTGTATACTGCTGAGGGAACAGGAGGCAGCTCCAACTGAGAATCAAAATGTTCCAATAAATTTGCATCTTCAAAACCAGTGAGAGGAGTGTTTGTCTGCAAAAATGTTGCTTGAAAGTCGTCGTCGTTCCAGTCAATGAACGTATCAAGGTTATCTGCCTCAAAGTTCCCGTCCATGTTCTATATACCATCCATTTGAGATATAACCAAACAAAGAAAGAGATTCAGTCAAATTATAAATAAATAACAAAAGTAACACAGTAACTTTTCTTTTTGTTGTAACTAAATTGGAAAACAAGGGCTCTACCAGAAGAGACAAACGAAGTCGGATGCAGCGGTTTCATATGATTATAATTTAATTCTTTTCTTAAAAATATTATCTAAATGAGTTCATCTAATGAGTATTAATTAAATTTAATTTTCATTATCTTAGAATTAATTTTTATTTATTTATTTATCAGTTTAAATCAGTTTTACTTTAAGATTCCCTTTTACATTGTGTATAATTTTCATATATATTAACGTAATGAAATATTCGTCACTTCAATTTGTAATGTTGAATATTTTTTTTAATTTAAACTGCATAAAAATTACAATATAATTTAATAAATATTAAAAATAATATAATAATTAATTATATCTATAAAATTAAATATATAATATCGGATAAAAGAAATTAAAATATAAAAATAATAATAATTAGAAAAATTAAACAAGTTATAAACTATAAGACATAAGCTGGCTAATTAAGTAACTCATAACTTATAAATTAAAATTTAAAAAAATACTTTAAATATTTTATCAAACATTTTTATATTGTTAAAATTGTAAGTTAATAAAATAAACTAGCAGGTCTAAGTTATTGTTCTTACCCCACCTATTTCATGTTCCCCACTTAACTTCTCATAATACACGTCTCCTAATAAATAAAGTGATAAATATAAATTTACCGTTTTAAAATTAACATCGATCCGAATAAACTATATATGGTGGATGTTTGGGCCACATTTGACTAGTTTTAACACATCTGTCTAGAAATATAACTCTTGATTTTTTTTTTTCTTCTGATAAGACGTTATTTTCTTCATTTCATGAGTTGATTTCAAGACGCAATAAAATGAGTTTTAGGACAATCGATCAATGCAAGGAAAAACTAATTTTAAGGGGAAAAAAGAAAAGAACGATTGAGAATAACCACATTAGTTGAATTACCCTTTTCTCACATAATTATTCAGTGAAGTTTCAGTGGGAAAAAGAAATACCACGTAGGGAAAATCAGATCTAATAAAAACACTCATGGAAACAAAGTACAAAGCTTCTATTTATGTGATTAATGGTCATGGCATGCAACAAGACGCTTTTTTTAAATATAATGTTTTTCCAGTTGAGTGTAATTACCTCAAAATTAAGAATTTCTTGCTTAAAACTTTGATGTGCCGATTTCAGTCCTGTAAAAAAGAAAAGGAGAAAAAAAGAGGGAAAACATGAGTGACTGAAGAACATAAAATTGATAGCAAGGGGAAAGCTACAAGCATAAGTTTGAACCCATCTTTCAAAATCAACAAAAATAAACATGTCAATGAAAATAAAAGTAGGGAGAATTATTGCATACGAGCCCTTCCTTGTTGAGGAAAAAAATGATTTTAGATTCGAGAATGGGACTTGATCTGTGTAACAAAATCAAAGTCAATAGCTGAAAAAAAAAAAAAAAAAAAAGGAAAAACACAAATAAAAAAAAAAAAAAAAAAAAAAACAGAGTTTGAAGTATTGGGTCATAGTGGAAATAGAATTTTTGCATCTAGCAGTGACGAAGGTCAAGATAAAGATAACCAAATACTATGTCTGCGATGACAACTAGAATCCATTTATTTATGTTTTCCAAAATCTGGAAAAAATATATGAATCATATCGAGCTTCATGTCATTCTGAGGAAGTATTGGTGAAAAACTCTGGATTTTATAATGAACACATACAGCCAAAGACCTAACTGTTTTCGGATTCATGGCTTGATTCTGAAGCAGAACGTTGTGTGTTATATTAAATAGTGTCACACACGTTTTCTGCTGAACTTTGAAGTTACTCTATTTGACACTCGTCACTTTTTGTGAAGACATCATGACATTGCTACATGAAAACTACACAAACACATGCTACTATATAAAAGAAAATACAGGCGTAGATGGAATATTAATATATTTTATAGTATTGAAAGTTCCTTTAGTTATTGACCGGTCTATTTAGAGCCACTAGATAAATGGCAGAACGTGAGTTTATGTAGCATATATGCATGGCATATTAATATACAAATATATAATAATGATACATAAAATAAAAGGTTGTAAATTGAAAACATGATATGACATTGGAGCAACTTTGTAATAGAAACGTTTATTTTGGCAGTTAGCACCATAAACTGTTTTAAATGTTAAATATGTTAGCTTAAATGGGTGAGGAGAATAAGAAGCACAAAACCTCGTCACTAAACGCTCGAGCGCCATCACTTGGACTCACTCCTATGTTTCAAAAAATGAGTAAACAGTTTTTAATTTTCAATCATTTTTAAATTATGTTAAAGATAACAGTTAGTGTAAAAATAAAAAAGATACACTTGATAATTTTTTCTTAATTAATAGAACAAAAATCGTTTATATTATTAGTGCATTGGTAATTTAATGCTTATACTTTTCAATACAAAAATTCCAATATAACTAATTTTTCATTTCTTTTTTCAAAATCAATCCTATCAGTTAATCCTCCAATACTAAAACAAACGGAACCTAGACCGAGAATAGATCCTCTCCATTTCTTTCATTTTACAAGTTTTGAAAAAATAGATTTAAAATGAAAATGATTATAGTCATGAAGAGAACCCTAAACCCTAAAAGAAATGGAAAGAAAAACTGAGAATAGATTAGAGTTTTCACCCTAAATTGGACACTTAAATACTTGTATACTACTTTCCGATATATATTAGTCAAAGAAGAAGAGCATCTGATTATAGTTTTCTTACCCAAATTAATGTATATGAGAAAAGAAAAAAGTTGAAAGGATTTCTTACCAAGAAATTGAAAATATTACCTACCTTATAATCCCTATATTACCGACACTAATTTCATCCCTATCCAACTAATTCACCATCCATCTACTCCAGCACAAATACTAAATAAAAAACACCTTATCCAAATTTTCTTACATAAATTATCTATGGATAAGATTAGCAATGTCACAGTGATTCCAAAAAAGTATTGTATCAGTGTTTATAATAGGTGTAATTTGATTTATTTTATGATTTTTGATGGTAGAGCAATTTTAGTATCTGTACTTAAAATATTCCTTTGGGTGCTGGTCAGTGGTCGTGAGCTTGTAGTTTAAGAGTTGTTAGTTAAAGACGTACCCTGCACAACCGAAGGCTTCCTTATACTTCCCGCAATAAATTCAAATGTTTAATTTCTTGATATGAAAAAAACACCAGACGTTGCTTCTCATCTCTCACTGTCTGTCTCTGAATGTGCCTTTGTGTGTGAGCTACACAATGCATGACACCAACCTCCTAACCTCTGAAAATGATCCACCACATTACCATCACCTTCCACACCCTTTACACCAGAGACCACCCTCAATGACTTTATGCTCTTTCATATAAAAATCCATCAGAGCATAGACTGAAAACCAAAGGGTCAGTCGGAGAACGATTTTGGCCCTTCAGCATAAGGTGGACCAGAACCAAAGATGATGGACTCCGGAGCTCACTTCTGCAACTCTTGTGGTGAACAAGTTGGACTTGATGCTAATGGGGAGGTGTTTGTGGCTTGTCATGAGTGCTATTTCCCAATTTGCAAGGCTTGTTTTGAATATGAAGTCAATGAGGGTCGTAAGGTCTGCTTGAGATGTGCCACTCCCTATGCTGGTAAGTGGTAACCCTCTTTCACTTCGTAACTCATTTAGTCAAGATTGTGTGATTATACATAAAAGTCGCATGCATAATAGTTCATCACATGTTATTTTTGGGTGAAATAGCCTAAGATTTGTCTCCTTTTGTATGTATTTCATAGATAGAGCAAATGATAATCATGACACCAAGGCTTATGTAAATCAATCCACTATGGCTGCCCAGATCAATGTTTCTCAGGTGCAAAGAGTCATTAGTTAGGCTTAAATTTTTGGTGTCAAGTTGTTCATATTTGCACTTACAATCTCTGCTTCCATTATGCAGGATGTTGGGCTCCATGCTAGGCATGTCAGTACTGTGTCCACAGTGGATAGTGGTAAAGAGAGACTTGGCCCACACCTTCTGGTATATCTTCTTTAGGATTTCCTTTTGATGATCATGATCTGTTTTTTTTCTTGTAGAACTGAACGATGAATCTGGGAATCCTATCTGGAAAAATAGAGTGGAAAGCTGGAAGGAAAAGGATAAAAAGAACAAGAAGAAGAAGTCTGCACCTAAGGCTGAAAATGAGGCACCAATTCCACAAGAACAGCAGATGGAAGAAATACAGTGAGTTCAATGCGATATGTAACATATTTTCTGCAGAGAACAATACAAGATGTGTATTGAAATAACATCCTTTTTGGAAAGCTAAAAATATTTCAGACCCTAATTAGGTTTATTTCAAGAGAAGCTATAGAAAAAAATTAAAATAGTTCTTTGTAAATTGAGGTGAGCATACGGTAGAGTTATTTGGTTATACACATGGAATCAGACACAAAAAGGTTAAGAAAAGTACATGTAAGAAATAAAATCAAAATATTATTTGAGTTGTTTCAATGACTAATTTCTCAATCTAGTGATAGATAATGAATATTTTCATGTGGTTATTAATTTTAGTGGCCTTTCTCTATCATTTTAATTTAATATGATGTGCTTAGCTTCATGCTGATATATTTTGCAGGTCCTCAGAGGCTGCAGCTGCTGAGCCACTTTCAACCATTACTCCAATCCCAAAAACGAGACTCACACCATACAGAATTGTGATAGTCGTTCGGCTTATAATCTTGGGTCTTTTCTTCCATTATCGAGTTACAAATCCTGTTGACAGTGCTTTTGGTCTGTGGTTGACATCCATCATCTGTGAGATCTGGTTTGCATTTTCCTGGGTATTAGATCAGTTCCCTAAATGGTCTCCCATCAACAGGGACACTTTTATTGACAGGCTTTCTGCAAGGTAAATACGCAAAGTTGTAAAACAATTCGAAACTTTGTTCCTTGTACTTCAAGATTTTAAATGAAAAATCATGTTGAAGTGGATTGAGAATTGTTCCAGTATTTCTTCCTTTCTCAGTTTATTTTTGTGAAAGGTAACCTATACATATGAAATGAATGGATAATATAAAGTGAAATAACATCTAAGTGGAGTTTGAGAATGATATTCAGTTAGTTTATATTTTGGATGCTTGAATGCTCACTTCTGCACTGTCATGCCAGGTATGAAAGGCCTGGCGAACCCTCTCAGCTTGCTGCTGTGGATTTCTTTGTCAGTACAGTCGATCCTCTGAAAGAACCACCATTGATCACTGCTAACACAGTGCTTTCTATTCTTGCTGTGGACTACCCTGTGGATAAAGTATCCTGTTATGTGTCTGATGATGGTGCAGCAATGCTCACATTTGAGTCCCTTGTGGAGACAGCTGACTTTGCAAGAAAGTGGATTCCATTTTGCAAAAAGTTTGCAATTGAACCACGCGCACCTGAGTTCTACTTCTCTCAGAAGATTGACTACCTTAAGGACAAAGTACAACCTTCTTTTGTGAAGGAACGTAGAGCAATGAAGGTAAGCATTTGAATTGAAGCTCCATATATTTATTATAACCTCAAAGTCAGGAGAATCTTGATGGAACAATTAGAAAACATCTGACTTGCTACACTCACCACCTTTTTTTATTCAAAGAGAAACCTCTTCATGATTATCTTTGCTTTTCTTCCAGAGAGACTATGAAGAGTTTAAAGTGAGAATTAATGCTTTGGTAGCAAAGGCTCAGAAAACACCAGATGAAGGATGGACTATGCAAGATGGAACCTCATGGCCAGGAAATAACTCACGTGATCACCCTGGCATGATTCAGGTACATCCAGTCATTTTTTGTGTAATCAAATCTCAATTCTGACATACTCAGATATCTGCAAATTGGCTACCAAAATTATTTGGAAGGAGCAAATGTGGAAGTCTAAAAGCCCAGTACTTTAATGGAATGCTATATAAAGCTAATTATCTAATTTGTGTAGAAGCAATTAACACATATTCGGCTTACAGTATGCTTTCTTCAATATGATTAGTTTTTAATTAATTATGGCATCACCAAGTTAAGCCTTACGTATTTTTCTTCAATATCCACAATATTTGTTCTTACTTTTTCTTTTGTTGAAAACGAGTGCTCTATTTTGACATTCATAAGCAATTGGTTGTTCTGTTCTAGCATCACTCTATTTTTCATTCTGAGCAAACAATATGAAGAACTTTTTGATGATTGTATGCAAAGTGAGAACCTTCTCTATTTTTGTTAGATTGACTAGCTCTAATGATCAATTATTGGAACAAGTGCATGCCATACTTCTATATGCATCTCCATTGCAAAAAGAAACTGGAATGTGAGCAAATTTTCTGTTTGTCATTTGCAGGTTTTCCTTGGACACAGTGGTGCCCATGACATAGAAGGAAATGAACTTCCCAGGTTGGTGTATGTTTCCAGAGAGAAAAGGCCAGGTTACCAACACCACAAAAAGGCTGGTGCTGAAAATGCACTGGTATGGTAGATACTTGTACTGATATTCTATATAAGGTCCTTAAAATTTTACAATGGCTGATGCTTATTTGGATTTATACAGGTGAGGGTGTCTGCAGTTCTCACAAATGCTCCCTTCATTCTCAATCTTGATTGTGATCATTATGTGAACAACAGCAAGGCTGTTCGGGAAGCAATGTGTTTTCTGATGGATCCAGTAGTTGGTAGAGATTTGTGCTATGTGCAGTTTCCCCAGAGATTTGATGGTATTGATCGTAGTGATCGATATGCCAATCGCAACACAGTTTTCTTCGATGTAAGTTTAAAAGAGTTTCAAAACTTCATACATATTGTAGGTTCAGTGTGGTAGAAAATTGAGCATCGAACAAGTATTAACAGCTTTGATGTGTTTTCTTTTTGTGGATGATAGAGTTCAATTAATTTGGAATCTATCTGTTTCTATGTCCAGAAATTGTTTCGATGCTAAACATTATTGTAATGGTGTTGAAGAAAGTGCATCTGATGGTATAACTTGTATGAAGTAAAAACCATGGACACACATTTACTGTAGTTTCCAACCTTGATCTCTTTCAGGTTAACATGAAAGGACTTGATGGCATTCAAGGACCTGTATATGTGGGAACTGGATGTGTTTTCAATAGACAGGCACTTTATGGCTACAGTCCACCTTCCATGCCCAAATTACCAAAATCTTCATCCTGTTGTTGCTGCCCCTCAAAGAAGCAAACGAAAGATGTCTCGGAGCTTTATAGAGATGCAAAGAGGGAAGAACTTGATGCTGCCATTTTTAATCTCAGGGAGATTGACAGTAAGCACAGTTAACTTTGTGAATCAGTTTTACTTAAGCACATAGCAGAGTCTTGAATGAGGAAAATGCTTCTTGCTTCTTGTTTTCTTCCAGATTATGATGAATATGAGAGGTCAATGCTGATTTCACAAATGAGCTTTGAGAAAACATTTGGTTTGTCCACTGTTTTCATTGAATCTACACTGATGGAGAGTGGAGGTCTGCCAGAATCTGCTGATCCCTCAATGCTGATCAAAGAGGCCATTCATGTTATTAGCTGTGGATATGAAGAGAAGACTGCATGGGGAAAAGAGGTTACACTCAAATGCCAATGCTCTTCACCAGTGATGATGTTTTTGTTCCTTACAATATCATTCTAGCTACATTTACTATATTTCACTTTTTACTTATTGGATCACATGTTTTCTTGTTTGTTCAGATTGGATGGATCTATGGTTCAGTGACTGAGGATATCTTAACGGGTTTCAAGATGCAATGCCGGGGATGGAGGTCAGTTTACTGCATGCCCTTAAGGCCTGCATTCAAAGGATCAGCACCAATCAATCTTTCTGATCGGTTGCACCAAGTTCTTCGATGGGCCCTTGGATCAGTTGAAATCTTCTTCAGTAGACATTGCCCCCTCTGGTATGGTTTTGCAGGAGGTCGCCTCAAATGGCTGCAGAGACTTGCTTACATAAACACCATTGTCTACCCGTTCACATCCCTTCCTCTCGTTGCTTATTGCACTTTGCCTGCAATTTGCCTTCTCACAGGAAAATTCATCATACCAACGGTAATTCCTTTATCAGTGTCAAAAATTACTAATGCATGATAGTATATATAAAAGTTTATTGACTTTTATGATAACTATGATAATCATCTTAAAAACAGTACTAACAGTAAATATCTATTGAACTCTAGAAGATATATTTGTTGTTACTAGTTAATCGTTAATTGAATCCGTAAGGAGATATGTCACAATTATGCTTAATGTGTAATTACGCAACCAATGAAAACAGTTTTATTTTAGCAACAGATCGGTATATCCATAAATAAATTGAGGTCATTGCACAAATGTGACACTTGATAATTTGATGCAGCTTTCCAACCTTGCAAGTGCCCTCTTTCTTGGACTTTTCCTGTCTATTATAATCACTAGTGTGCTTGAGCTGCGTTGGAGTGGTGTGACCATTGAAGCTTTGTGGCGTAATGAGCAGTTCTGGGTGATTGGAGGAGTTTCAGCCCATCTGTTTGCTGTGTTCCAAGGATTCCTCAAGATGTTCGCTGGTGTTGACACTAACTTCACGGTCACTGCCAAAGCTGCTGAAGACACCGAGTTTGGTGAACTATATATGATCAAGTGGACCACACTCTTAATTCCTCCAACCACCCTTATCGTTATCAACATAGTTGGTGTTGTGGCTGGATTTTCTGATGCACTTAATGGAGGATATGAGTCTTGGGGACCACTTTTTGGAAAGGTTTTCTTTGCCTTCTGGGTTATTTTCCATCTCTATCCATTCCTCAAGGGTCTCATGGGTCGCCAAAATCGTACTCCAACCATTGTTATTCTGTGGTCAGTGTTGTTGGCCTCTGTCTTCTCTCTGGTGTGGGTCAAGATTAACCCTTTTATCAGCAGAGCTGACAGTTCAAGCCTCTCACAAACCTGCATTTCTATAGATTGTTAAGTCACACACTACCTTCATAAAAGTTTTGACCATATGTTAAAATATGGATGATGATTGATGATTGATGATTGATGATTGATGAAATGTGTAAGCATGTCAAAAGTAAGGTTGCAAGCGTCGTTGTTACTTCTTTTCCATGCGTTGGACGAATTTCTTGTGTAAAGATCAAGCATTGACTGATTGTATCAGTGTAAACTAGTGAGACATTGGAATGATATAGAGAAAATAAAGATTAGAAAAATATGTTTTCAGTCTCTCACAAAAATGATTAAATTTAATTGTCATTCAAATTCATTCTTTTAATTCTCATAGTAAATTTTGAAGTTTTGGAAAATAATTTCTTCTGTTACTTGTTAAAAATGTAAAATGCATATCCACACACAGATATAGAAAATTGTTATTATTATTATAAATACTTTTCATAAAAGAATAACTCTTAAATTAAAACTCTAAACAAGTAATTTACATGTAATAGTTTAAGTGATTTGTATAATACGTTTAATTTATATTTTTGTTATTGTAATAATAATAACTTTTTTCAATGTATTATTGTAAGAATTACACGACAAGTACCTCGAATTTTTACCAAAGTAAACACAATAATCGATGCAATGCAACTGTCATGTCTTAATTGCTGGAGTGGTCGAGCCTAACGAACTTTCCTTCTGTAATTACCGGATCCACCATTTGGATTATCAATCAAACTAGAGAGGGACCCTCCAATTTTTGGGCCTTCTGTGCTGTCTCTATTACAATTCACAACAATTTAGGAGAAGTACAATTTGTTCTTCTCCTCTTTTCTTCTTTCTTTATTCTAATTACATTTGCCAGTTATGGAAACTAGATATATTGTTAAACATAGCATTTATCATTATATTAGAATTAAAACTTTACTTTCCTGTTCTTTTTAAATTGCCTTGGCGTGAAAGGAAACGGCACATGAGTCATCAGCACTTGATTAAGAAGGGGCATAAATCAACATTACCTTAATCCAAATTAAGTTTATATTTTAAATGCAAGAATGAACTTATCTTGCAAGTTTGAACTTGTAAATTCTATCATTTATTTCTTAAAGAGAGTATTAAAAAATAAGTTGCACAGTGGTATTGAGGGCCATTGCCTCCAAATATTTGTCTGTCAAAAGATGAATTTGAATCAATTTAGCTAACCTAGCTTTCTAAACTCCATTATACTTGAAACTTTATCAGGATGAGATGGATCCAAAAAATTATCTAACAGTGAAGGAAACTAAAACAAGTGCAAAAAGAAAAAGGAAAAAAAGGAGGCACTATGTGTTTGTTTTGCAGCATAATCTTAATTTTTACAATATTATTGCCACCAAAAGTAAAATGTACTCTCTCCGTGTATATTTACCTCAGAACAACACACACACACACTCCGAACAATGCATCTGGGAAATAGTTTGACAATCCCTTGGCAAGCTGGTAATTTCTTTACAAATTAGCTTCACATCTTCTTCAGGGCACACACCCTGAGAGTGTGAACTTGGACATGAGGTTTAAGCATTAACATCACACTAAAATGTGATGATTCTTCATAGCATGTATGTCAGAAACCAATCATTCACTCACAATATTAGCAGGAATGAAGAATTGAAGGCAAGAGCTATAGAGTTTGATTCATCAGCTAGAACATATTTACACGAAAAAACCACGGCAGCACAAACGCTATCACCAGGCATGCCATCAAGAAGTTACAAAATGGCTGTCCTCGCCAGCATCCAACAACCCTTGGGGATGAGATACCATCGTTGTCCATGAATCTTCTTTCATTCCACTCTTCTATAAATCCATTACTAGCAACACCTGAAACATTTTTTGCAGGCTCACCGCATATTTCACATAACCTGTGGTTTAAGAAGGTAGCTAATATCAATAAAAGGTAGCACCATGGCACTCCCTTGCAAGGGACCATTTTTAAATTTGGTATTTATACAATAGAAGTATAACATAACAGTGAACAAAAGAATCTCAGGATCATGCAACGGAAAGGAGTTAGAGAGAGCTTTTACAGAACATATTAAGTTGTTTATTTTATTTCAATGAGTTTTACGGAGAAATTTATCAAACTAAACTCTTTCCAAACTAATGAATAGGCTTTCCTGTGATAATCTCTCGTTGAATAAGTGTTCATCCAAACAAGCCCTTTACACGATAGAAGAATTTGTATTCAAAATGATCAGTTAATGCTAGATTGACACTATGGCTTTCGCTTGATATGAAACCAAATTTCCGTATTTGGTCTCTAACAATAGAGCTGACTTGTACGCAAAAGAAACCTTAGAAACATCCAATGGATAGAATGCAAAACTACTGTTACATTTCAGGATAATGAGGGTTGATCAATACATCCCCATAATATCTAATAAAAATTCATTTTGTGAGTGATAAGACTAACATTTCCTAATCTATGTCCCCTATGTCATCTGAACATGGAAACCTTATCCAAAAGGATCTTCATCGAGACACTTATTCAAATATCAATGACCCAACAAGAATATGACAACCAAATCCAATAATTTACTACTTGCCAAACTGTGACTTGATCACTTGATGCATCTTATGGATGTCAATTAACCTCAATTCACAAACAATAGAAGAAAATTGCTAATAATGCTTATGTCTAATCCACAATCTTACATCCTAAAGGAGGAAACTCCCCCGCGTGTTTGGATGCATTTCTCCTATTTTCTCATCATAGAACCCTATCAACATGCAAGGAATGGCTATGTATGGGTGCAGCAGTAATGGTGATAGCGGTTGGCCAATTACAAATATACCAATCAAAGCAAATAGCAGCACGCTACGCTACCCAGTTCTCTAATGTAATGGTGGTAAGCAAATTCAATGCCAAGAGCTCAACCGAAGGAGCCTTATGAAGCCAAAATCAAGCATAAGCCTAGTCATGGATCTGGAAAGGGTTTGAAGGAATCCTAATTATGATATTGAAAAGTCCTACTTCTAAAATCCTGTTCTAATGTAAGAACACGTTTACAAAGAAGCCACAGACCTCAAAAGATCAAGACAAAAGATAAGCCTATCCAATACTATTGATAAATTAATAATTGTTCCATATTATGAAAGTACCTGCAAAGATACACAAACATAGAGCAACAAAAGGGAAGAGGAACATTTGCTGTCTGAAATTTTACCAAACAGTATTACTGACAAGAACTCACGATTTAGGAATTCAAAACAAGTTGACAACATCAGGAATGTGATCGATGTCAAAAGCATGAATGCAAAACTTCAAAAGCACACTAATTTTATTGTTGATCTACAAAACTAGAATCAAACTAATTTGACAAGAACAGATACCTGTTCCCCTTGAGCTTGAACCACGCCTCAGCACAGTGAACGTGCGCAATGCCTAGCTCATCTTTACAAGCACAACCAAGCTGAATCAAATCTACACTTGTAGCACTATTAGCAGTGCCAACAATTGTTACATCCGGTGAATGACCAGAAGTTAGATGGCAAATCCTACAAATCGTTTCACCTTCAGAATTCTCATACAACTTTTTGTGGCTGCCGCACTTTATATCAATCACGCATGAACTTTTATCAGTTTCAGACACCTCTTTTGCTGCTTTCATGGACACCAAACTCAACCCTGATTCCTCAACTTTCACTTCCAATTTCCTATTATCTTCATTGATGTACTCAGTCTGAACAGGCTCAACCACCACCACAGTTTCAATCACTTCTTGATTAACCAAATGGTTTGAATTATAACTAGTTCCCTGATCAACCCCAGGTAACTTATCACTGGAATTTTCTCGACCATGCTTGTCTTGACCCTTAACTTCCTCCTTTAGCTCCTTATCAGATCCCGAGTTCTCATCGACCTGTCTCGAAGTTCCAGCTTCTCCACTTATACTATCTCTACCAATTGCAACCCCTTCAACCAAATGACTTAAATTCCCACCATGAACCGGATCCAATACATCACCTCTATCTTGATCCATTAACAACTCGTTCACTCTTAACACACTCCTAACAATGCCACAGCACAAACCCCACCTAAAAAAAATCCGTTTTTTTCAATTAAAGAGGATGAAAATGTGATGAAATGAAAGGAGCAACATACATATCTTCCAACAATCCAGTTCTTTATTGGGGACACAATCTCTTGAGATATTCTTAAAAGGAATCAAACCTTTTAAAAAAATGTTAACCTGGGATGTCACATATGAAATGGACGACCTCACTGTCCAAGGAAACAAGCCCCCAAATAGCCGCAAAGAGATGGGCTTTACGTCAAAATATTAAATTCCAAAAACAGTTCAAATCTGACATGTTTCAATCCACCTCACGCCAGGTAGAACCTGCGTGATTAATGGGGGAAAATAGGAGCGAAATTAGGTAAGGAAAGACTCTCGTAAAAAAAAAAAAAAAAAATAAAAAAAAAAAATAGGAGTTGGGGGGGAATGGAATAATGAAAAGAATGGGAAAAAAAAAAAAGGAAAAGGAAGAAAAAAAAAAAAAAAAAAAAAAAATAAAGTTGGGGGTTTGAGGGCAAAAAAAAAAAAAAAAAAAAAGGATAAGTTGTAGAAAATGCAATCTGATCTTCAACAAAAAAAAATTCAAAAATCTTCTAAACAACAGACAAACATCAACAGATAAATTGCAGTCCCCACAACAGTCATTACCACATTCGTGAAAA
>Ga0099824_1002945_pt1 | contig 24928 bp, 8 predicted proteins | sample SiratrowhiteBW_FD_76837 | JGI IMG/M metagenome (GOLD analysis project Ga0099824, IMG submission 76837) | Root nodule microbial communities of legume samples collected from California, USA - Siratro white BW | ecosystem: Host-associated > Plants > Roots > Nodule | place: USA: California...
ATCTATTTGCTTACTATTTCGATAGTGTTTCAAAAATTAAGTTTTTTTTTTTTTTTTTTTTTTTTTTTTAAATTACTTTTCTCATTTCTAATTTTTTGTAGTTTTAGTTGAGCCTTGATCCTAAATACTTTTCTTGCAGAGGTTATAACATCAGCAGAATTTCACCCTACACATTGTAATACATTGGCATATAGCAGTTCAAAGGGTTCTATTCGTCTTGTTGACTTGCGGCAGTCAGCATTATGTGATTCTCATGCCAAACTGTAAGCTTATCTTTTGCACATGTTATTGGTTTTTCTTATAGCTTACACTTAATAGTGTTGAGTTTGTCAGGAAAATTAGAGGAAAATAGATTATTCAATTCGTTCTTTACAGGGGAAACCAAGTTTTGTCTATAAAAAAAAAAACATTTTTTTCTGGAGCCTCCTATTATATGCATGCATTTATGTAATTTCTCGTCCCTGGTAGACTCAGAAAATTGTTTATAATACAGATTTGAGGAACAGGAGGCCCCTGGATCCCGATCATTTTTCACTGAGATTATTGCTTCTATCTCGGACATCAAATTTGGGAAGGATGGAAGATATATACTTAGTCGTGATTACATGACCCTAAAGGTTGGAGAGATTTATTATTCCAAAATTCATGCTTTCTTCAATAGTTTATTGAATTGTACCTCATGAAACATGGGTATTTGATCTGAATGATAAGATTCGTGCTTAGGGTGAAAGAGTCATCAAGTTCAATTAATTTTATGGAAAATTTGGTAGAAGGCAATGTGGTGGTTGTTGATACCCATGAGCCAACATTTTTCTGTTCAATTTTTATTTAATTTACAACTCTTTGTTCCTGGGACATTCAATTCAGAGGGTGTTGTGTCATTCATTTGTTGTACTTTGTTTGGATACCCTCTCTACTTGTTACGATCAAAATCCCTCATCTCAATATTTCATCTGTTACTTCTTTGCTTGTATGTCAGTTATGGGACATCAATATGGATTCTGGCCCAGTTGCTACATTCCAGGTTCATGAGTATTTAAGGCCAAAGGTTAGATTCCCTTGTTTACAAAATAAGCAATGAGCCATGAATTACTTTTACTTTATCAAGTCATAGTAACTGGCTCTCTCTTTCTTGCAGCTTTGTGATTTATATGAAAATGATTCAATTTTTGATAAGTTTGAGTGTTGTCTAAGTGGTGACGGATTGCGTGTTTCAACTGGCTCTTACAGGTGTGTGATTCAATTTTAATCTATCTTTGGTTCTGATTTTGTTGAGCCTGCATCTTACTATTTTGTTTAATTTGATACCAGCAATCTATTCCGAGTGTTTGGTTGTGTTCCTGGAAGTACCGAGGCTACAACTTTGGAAGCCAGTAAAAATCCAATGAGGTAATTTTATTCATGAAGCTCTAAAAAATAGTCGTGGTTTTTAATCAGCAATGTAGCATTTATATGAACTTTTTCATTTCCTCAGACGTCAAGTTCCAACCCCTTCAAGGCCTTCTAGATCACTGGGAAACAGTATAACAAGAGTTGTAAGACGTGGTCAGTTCTCTATTTAAGTACTGTTTTTTCATGATATATCTTGTTCTTGTAGTATATCAACCTAGACTTGCGATATTTTGGTAATCTGGAACAGGAGCCGAAAGCACAGGAGTTGATGCAAATGGGAATTCTTTTGATTTCACTACAAAGTTGCTGCACTTGGCATGGCACCCAACTGAGAATTCAATTGCTTGTGCTGCTGCAAATAGCTTATACATGTACTATGCCTGAGGAAGAAAGATGATTGGAGGACATGTATTTGCTTTGGTTGACCTGTTTTTGGGTTGCTCTGGAGAAGGCTTCTTTACCCTTCTTACCAACCATTGAGTTGGAGGCTACATTAACTCACACTACCAAGTGCCCTTCAAAATCTTTAGCAGGAGCTTTTAGAAAAAGATCCAGAAGTGGCTGTTTCAAAATTCCTGGGTAGGCAGACCTTATTTTGTTTCTGGATGGGCAGCATAATCTCTTTTTTTCAATTTTCCTCCTTCCAACCCTAATATTCTTTCCCCCTTTTTCTGTATCTTCTTTTAAAAAGAGAAGGTGCAGTCAATGCTTCATATTGTGTTTGGCTTGCAAATGAAGAAGAAAATGTGATTGTAGCTCTCCTACAACAAATATTAAAGGATGTTCAATATCTGCCACTAGGATAAAAGATAAAATGTAGTTCTTTTCTTTTTACCCAGATGTCTTGTGGGATGGAGCAGTGCAAACCTGCAGTGCATCATTTTTTCATTGATTCTTTTTTGTGTTGGGAATTAATTTGTCACTGTTTCAAAACTTTTGCTGCACTTGGTCAATTTTTGTGTAAAATGTCAAAAGGAAGTAATAATTCTAGGTTGCAATGATGTAGGATAAACTGGATTGTCTCTGCTACCAATTTTTTATGGTTTTCTCACTTGGTGGATTTTTTCCCTTAAAGTGTTGTCCAGAATGTAACGTTATCAAAAATCAATTTCATGATTTGGTTGCTCAGCATTTTTCTGTTAATTGGTTTGTAAAGTACTTGGAAAATGGATGATATTTTTCTCATGATCAATGCTTAAACATTGCACTGGTATTTTTTTTCCTCTGAATATTAAGATTTAAATTGTTATCAGCATTGTTCCTTTTGATATACTAGTTTACATAGATAATTAATGAGAATTTCATTGAGAAAACGAAAGGAAAAGGAATTTAATTAATATAACCATATTTTACCATGCCATTGACATGGCGTAAAAACATTTTATAGTAAGTGCATCTGAATTTAAAATAAATAATGAAGTGAGATCTGTCGCGTGTTGCAAATTTGGAACCCAGAGAAGTAGAAAAGAAGTATTTTCATATTAGAAAAACATAAATTCATTACTTTTTTGTTTTCTTTTCAATAAATATAACTTTTTGTCTCATTACAAAGGATATTTTTTTTGCATATAATTTTCTTATGAAATTGATTTTAAATTGTCTATTTCATTATTTTATTAAATATATTCTTAATTATTTTATAATTTAGTAAAAGAATTATAAGTATCTTAAATTAATAAGATAAGTTTTCTTCCCCCTCAATGATAATGATAATGTTTCGAATTTTCTTCTGAAATTGAAATGAAGTATGGTGATGATAATGTCCTGTGGCAGTGTGAACATGTGAACTCATGAACGTGATCTGTTTTCACCTATTAATTGACAACAATTCATTCTCGGTTGTTATTTTTGTATCTGTCTGTGACCTTTAAGGTTTTCAATCAATGATGCAAAGGAGACATGGTATTGTACATTTTGATGATTCATGTCATTAAATTGTTGGTCACTGTTCATGGATTCAGATCTTCACTCATCATTCCATCTGGCTAGATAGCAAGATCAATCAAAATTATTTGAGCACGATGACTCGTGTGAGGATGGGTGGGGATTGTGACCAATGCAAAACCTAACTTCTGTCACCCATAATGACTCACATAAAATTGTTTGGGTCCTGCCTGTTGGGATTTTTTCTCAGACTTTTGTAAGAGTGTTTCTGTTCTTTTTAGGAACACTATATCATGTTTCTTTTATTTTTAAAAAAATTATTTAAATGTAATCCATTTTTTCAACTTCATTCAATCCATTATCATCTATGTAAAATAGGATTGTGTGACACAAAATTCCTTTATGTAAGTCATATGCGTTCTGAATTTTGGTCATTGAATTTATTCTTTTCTTCAACTTACAATGTCATTACTCATTAAGAATTAGGTGTTTGGAAGAAAATAAGAAAATTAATTATCCTATTAAACAATATTGGTTGATTATATATATATATATTACATCACAAAGTATAATAGCAAAAGGATACCTGCTACTTCATATTATATTAGTTAATGAAAAAATAAAAAAACTGTTATACATAATTTTTTTAAATAAGTTAAAAACAAAATATTTAAAATAAACCTAACAATTCTTCCCTTAAACCAAATGATATTAGATGTCGAGTTTATCGTAGCTAAATTTTGAAATATATTCTTAAAAGTCTTTTAATATTCGAAAAAACATCGTGTTTGATTGGTTTAGTTGTTATATTTGTTAATTGTTATGTTATAATACACCATTTTTACACCACTAGCTTTCGTAAGTTCATGAAAAAAAATGAGAATGAAAATATGTGTTTGTTGCAATCATAAATGACAAAATTCTTTGAAAGCTTAACAGTAAGAGGCTACCTGCAAAGAATTTCATTTTTTATTTTAGAGACTAATTATTTGTTGTTTTTTTGAACACCAACATATTTCTCTTGAATCCATTAAAAAAACATATCATATAATACTTTTTATCTTCTAAATCCCTAGCATAATTCCAGTTTGTGCAAGTAACATTTTTATAATTTCTTCCTTTAATATAAATGATTACAAAATATGTTGTTCTTTTCTAATACTTGAACACCCTTTTTTGTTATTGTAAGTGAAGTTTAGTATTGTTCATATATTTACTGATAAGATTCATCTATAAACATTGTATAAGGTTTAGTAGTTGTGAGATATATAATACTATCAACATTTTCATGATTTAAAGTTTTGTACATGAAACTATTGGATTTCTAATTAAGTTGCCTTTTTCCACACTAAATTTATGTAACACTTATCAGTGGTTTTACTTTATCATCATTATCCATTTTTAAATTAAGCAGAACTACTTCACCAATATGTTTATCCCAATTTCAATGTTTCTCTTCCTTAAATATAACATCCTTGCTAATTATAATTTTTTGTAAGATTGGATCATAAAGCCTAATCCTTAGACTCTTTTATAAAACACAACTCAAGCTTTTATCATATCATTTACCTTTTTTATTATTGTCAGGCACATGAATATAAGAGATACATCCAAAGACCTTGTTAGATTTAAAGGATTGAGTTTAAAAGGGAAAGAGGTGAATTGAAATATCAAATTTTTGTAAAACTTAGAATGCTATCTTTAATCAACTAATTGATTACAAATATTGTTGGGTTATAGATCAATGCACATAAACAAAATCAAAGAAATATAAGAACTGAAGATTAACTAGAGAGATATGTGCAAAATTAATAATTCAAGAGTTACATCTAATTGTTCAATCACATCAACCAAACTTACACTAATATATTGAATTTAAATCAATTTAAACCAACTCTTGAATCATACAAGATTGGTTTTCTCACCTAGTAGCACTCTATTACCATTAAATTGAGAAATCCTGTCCAGAGGTAGTCAAATAACAAAACACATATACAAAAAGTGAAAATAAGATCACTTGGAATAAGATAAACATAATAGAAAATATTTGATTAGGTGAAGAAGTATGTTTCTTGTCAAAACATGGTACTAATCTCGTATTAACAAAAAAAAGCTTCTAAGAATAAATTTCAACTAATAAAAAGGATTTTTGAAACTCGTCTAATCTCATATTACACGATTTCTAAATAAGAAAGTTATATGTTAATCTTAACTCATAAAATTAATTGATTAACTTGTTGTTTTAACAAATTAAAATATGAGAGTCCAAAATCTCATAAGTTTAAAATAATTTAATATGTTAAAAACTTATTTTAATATATTTAAATTGAAACCTCATAACTATTCATAAATAATTCTAATTAATTAAAATGATAATCTGATTGATGAAAATGCTTTATGTAGATATTTCAAACCTAAATAAAAATATTTTAACATATTAAAAAATATCTTTTAATAAACTAAAAAATCCTATCATCAAGACAAGGTTTAATGCATTTGAAAAGCTTTTTAACTACAACCAGAAAATCAAATCATCTAGCATTAGTCAAATAATATCAAATGTTAAGAAGACTAAAAAAAAGTAATTGCCTTATTAAATAATATTGGTTTGGATATAAACCATGTATTCGTCTTACATCGCATAGTACAACAAAAGGATAATTGTTGCTACATATAACACTACAGTCAACACAGAAATAACATCCTAAAAATGAGCTAAACAAAACATTTAAAATAAAATTAATATGAAATTTTTGAAACGTTAAGCACGAATTAGAATAGTTATAATAAAATAAAATGATTAAAAATTTATTGTCCTAAATCTTATTCTATATTCAAATATTTAATAATATGCTGCTAACCCCCCTTTTTTTGTAAGGATCTCCTTTATGTTAGGGCTTTTTGGTATTAAATTTTATAAAATTGTATATTTTTTTTAATATTTAATATCTATACAGTGATTTCATACTTCTGAATCACCGTTTTATTTAACCTCTTTTAAAGTTACTTGAATGAGTTATATAAGCTTTTCACTCTTCATAGATTTTTTATTTTTTGACTGATCTATGCTTTTCACTCTTTATGGTTTTTTTGCCATTGATCTATGAAGAACTTTCTTGAAGTAAACTAATAAATATGAACAAGTAAGCATTGTTCGTTTTTTAAAATTGAAATAAGTATATTAGTATTTTTTATAAATAATTTTTGAACCAGTAAGCTTTTTTCCTGCTTTAACTGACATACGTCATTCCCTTTTCTTAAATTTTATGAATAAAAAAAAGAGTATTGGTGTATAAAAAATTTGACATTTTACTAATGTTTTCACGGGAAACATAATTGTCTTTAATGAAAAAAGGATTCCGAAGTTTGGAAATGATGATACTGATCATAAACAAACATAAGTGACTACATTATATATTTATCTTTCTATTAAAATATGAAAATGATAATCTAATTTTATTTAAATTTGTTTTGGTTTTGATTTATTAAAGTATATGAAAATGAGTTGAGTCATCCTGTATTGTAAATAAACATAAGCGATCTATATTAAAATAGATTAAAAGAAAATTTACAATTAATTATATTGTAATTACAATATACTTATATTTAGCAAAACGTAATAACAAAATTGTATTACAGATTTGTAATTATAAGATTTTATAATTTATTTTTAAATATAAGAGAAATATTAGGTATTTAAGTTGGAATTTAGTTTTGTATTATGTAAAAATGAGAAAATTTAAGAGAAAACACCACAGATCTATTATCTTATGATTTTAAATTTAATATAATCTTATTACGTGAGTCTCGCTTATTTAACATTTTTATATTTTCCTTCCTGAATTAAAAAAAAAAACTGATATAATAATTATAAAATAATATCGATATAATTTTATGATAATTTTTATCATAAAATATTTAATAATTTTTATATAAAATAAAAATAAGAAGTTGGTGATATCAAAAAGCTAAATATTGAGAAAACATGACAGCTTTGGGCCAGGCCATCTTGGATGTGGCGTGTTGGAAGCGAAACGACACAGACATGACACGAAGCACACGCTGCTTCCTTCTCTCTCTTCACATCACAATTCATATATTCTCAAAACTACAAAACAAATCACTTCAATGAAAAAAAATATAATATTAATCTATATTTTTCTTAAAATTGAATTGTGATTCCTTTAAAACTTAAAAACAAAAAATCAAATGATAAAAATACTTTTCTTCCATTTATTTAATAAAAATTTATATATTTTTTAATGAAAGCAAAACAAAATACACTGTTGCAATTTTAAAATGCAACAATGATCTACCCACATGTGTATATGATTGTGTTGCAATGTGCGTCAGTGCTTTTTCACTTTTGGTTATAACAATTTCTTGAAACATGTCTTCTGGAAATTTCTGAAAACAAGATTAAGATATAATATAATCTAAATATTTTTTTTTATAAAAATGTGTAATTTATACAAAATACAAAAAGGTGATACCTCATTGTAAGAAAAAAAAATTAGCTTGATTCCTATTAAACACAAGGTTGAGGGAAACTAAAAGTCTTAATTGTTGTGATTAAAAAAATTGCAAATTTAATAAGTTCTTGATATATCTTTTAGGATTAGAGAGTATCATTCTAATGATTTGTTTGGTGTATCTCTCAACATGAGATGAAGAAATCTTTTGATTGTGTTGAAGGATCTGAATAGAGGAATCTAAATGGATCCATTTGATCAATTTATTGTGATTATTTAGGTTCAATTATATAAATCAACACAGTATATTAATCTTAATTAAAAATAACATTTCAGATCTAAAAGTCAAAAAATATTTTCTTAAAAATCTGTATAATATAAATAAAGTAGATCTTACTATTAAATATATACACCGAGTTTATATATAAATTTTAAGCCATATACATATTTTAATAAAATAACAATATTTTTTAATAATTTATAATTATAGCTCTTTTTTACGAAGACAGTGAAGTATACGAAGTCCATATATTTGTCTAATCTAAACTTTTTCTCTCCAACCCATTAATCATAACAACTCAATTTGTTTTGAACCGAATCTATTTATAATGGTCGGTGATAAATATGTGTTTGAAAAATTGTTGGATTAACAATAATTATGGGATTACAAACAAAATTAATTTAATAGTTGGAAACAAATTATAAGTAAAAAACAAATAAAGAGAAAAGGTTGATTAGTATTAGTTAATGATTTTGTTTATTTTATTTTAGACAGTGATAATTGGGAGAGGGTGATGATGAAGTTGTGTGAAGAGGAGCACATCCATGAAATCATAACCAGCACGTTTTGCTCAGATAATAATAATAATCATCATCATCATTCTTCATTCACTGCTGAATTGTGGGAAAACCCTAACCCTAACCCTAACCCTAAATTTGTGTTTCTATTCATTACCCAAATCAAATCCTAACCCTAATCCTAAAGTTGTGCTTCTCTTCATTATCCAAATCAAATCCTAACCCTTCTCCATTTGATCACTTCCATTATTTTTCATAAAAACATGGCTCCACTCTTCCGAGTGCTCAACCCAATCCATTATTTCCACCACCTATCTCTTCACCACACTCTAACTAATTCAATCTAATAAGTATTCGTGGACCCAAAACTATCTATCATTTTTAAAATATTATTTTAAAAAAAATACTATTTCATTTATCATTATACAGTTTATGTAATGTTTTTGTTTATTTGAGATGGGTGATAAAATAAAATTACAAAGAAATATTTCCATAGAATAATTAGTCAGATTTTTTAATAAAAATTAATGGTTGAAAAGTAGGTAAATATTTCACACTAATGACTTAATTATAAAAATAATTATTGATCATTGTAGAAAATTTATATTGTTAATCAATTAAAATCTATTATTGAACTCTTTTAGAATTTAGATCTAACTTAATTATAAAGTTAACTTTTTAGTAAAAGTTATTTCTCAATTATATGTTCATTTGAGTTTGTGTTCCCAAAACAACTTTTTCACTTCCAACGTTATTAAGTTTGCTATATGGTATGGTAGATTACTTTTTAATGATTTTATAATAAAATTTAATAGCAACTTATTTGGAACTATCACAATCTTGAAAATGATAAAGCTTCTTATCTATCTATATATCTATATCTATATCTTCATCTATCTACCTATTTCTATATATCTATATCTATGTCAATCTATCTATCTATCTATATATATATATATACTATTTTTTTCTAGCTTTTAAATCTTAGTCATTATATGAATTAAGTAATACAACCATTACTAAGCATTTTCCACATATTTAGTATAACTTATTTTGGAAAAACCAGCTACCTTTATTAGTTATTTAAGAAAGTTTTATAAACATTAATTAAAGAGACGTAGTTACGTTTTTAAAACAATCTAATCTTGCATGAACTGAATGGGACAGACTACATTAATTGTACTGTATAATAAAGTTTACCACGTGGAATGCTACGTGTATTATAATTTTGGTATTAATTGTATTTACGAAAATGAGGTATTTGTATTTAAACTTCTGTTATTGACATATAATTTTTTCCCTCTACATTTAATCGTTCGACCACCTTGGATCTAATTAACCTTATTTTTTGGTACTATAATGTCTAATGAATTAGATCAAGTATCTAACCCATTGAATAACATGATAATAAGCATATAGTATTAAATGCGAGCGTCACATCTTATTAAGTTATTCACTTTATTATAAATATATTAGACTATTACTCGTTAACAGAAAAGGTTAATTTACTTTCTACTCAAATTCCTTATTACTACTATTAAATTGAGCAACTTTCTTAAGAATATAAAAGAGTAAATCATATTAATTTTTTTATTTTTTGTTAAACTTCTTTTCATTCATATCATTTTTCTACGTCTACACTAACATTCACTTTAAAAAGAAATACTAATATTTTTATTAACTCTGATCTATAGAATGAAGGCATAATGTATGTCAAACTGTAAAAGTTTATGCATAGAATAAAAATGAAACTAAATTCACTAATATTTTTCCTTTTATTTCTAATAATGTTGGATCGAAATTAAAAAAAAAAAAAAAACATTTACAAGAATACGAAGTTATTAAGGTAAGAAACTTGTGATCCACATGACCACATCAGATGAGAACATATAGTTGAGAGAGAGACCAAACTTGGGCCACGTCAGCACCACGTCATCATTACAAAATGACAAAAACCATTCCTACGAAGCACCTTCACACTCTCCACTCACTGGGGGTTCCGCCACGTGTTGCGGGTGACACTCGCCACGCTGAGCTGGGGTGACGCTAACTCAACGCAACCATTCCCTCTCCATCCAACGGCTCAGATCTTCTCAACAAACACAATCATTCCCCTTGCTTTCTTCGCACGCCACCTCCCCTGGCCCATTGCCCTTCACTTCCCTCACCGCAACCTTGTCTTATTATTATTATTATTAATATAATAGATTATTAAATTAAACCAGGTTTTTAGTTGATACTTGTCCTTTATGGTTGGTGGGTTTATTGAATTAATTAACTTGATTGAGAAAATCTATATATAGTATTAGTATATAATATAAAAATAAATCTCCTTCATGTGTCTATTACCATAGGAATTTTTGTTTTGTTATTCTTTTTTATATTTTATGGTTACTTTTGTATCACCATTGGTCTAGTATTACACTCTCTGGTCATGAAATGAAAAGTTGGTGAAAGGATTTTGCCTCTTCTAAACTACACTTCACACCAAAGTGAACTAGATTGTCAAATTTTTAATTATCTTTTTATCTCTAAATTTACAGTATCTAAATGGAAGATAATAAATAATAAAAACTATAAATATTATAAAGTACATAAGAGTAAGTGTAAACTCTGTTGTCAAAAAAATCTACAATTTGGAGAGAGAGAAAAAGCAGTGTTGTGATTGTATTTGAGTTGGAAGCTTGTGGTCACTTCCACGCGGATAAACAGAGTGACAGAACAGAGAGATAGCAAACATCTTCATCTTTGTCAACATTTTCTGCACACCGAATATCACACATCTCTCATTTCCTCTTACATGATTCATCTTTTGTTTTCTCCACTGTAATCTTTGTTCTGTTCACTCTCTTTGCATTTGCTTCTTATTCTATGTTCCTAGGTGCCCTATAAAACAAAGTAACTCCCTGAAACTGCTTCTAGATTTAAGGTTTTTGTTACACTACCCCTCAGAAAAAAAAAAAAAAATATCCAAGGTTTTTGTCCTGTTCCCACTTTCTCCTCATTGGTGCTTCGTCTCAATTCAATATCTTTTTCCCACTTAACGAAAAACCCTTTTTTGAAGGTTAATTTGGATCCTCCTGCACCAACCAACCACTGACTCGTCTCTCAAAACCACACCATTCTGAACCCATTTGGTGCTTGAAATTCTGGTTCTTCTAGGATGCAAGACCCTGCAGCATTCCAAGGTTTGAAGCACCCTCAGTTTCCGGAACAAGAACAACTCAAATGCCCGCGTTGTGACTCCACGAACACCAAATTCTGCTACTACAACAACTACAACCTCTCTCAGCCACGCCACTTTTGCAAGAACTGCAGAAGGTACTGGACAAAGGGTGGAGCTTTGAGAAACATCCCTGTTGGGGGTGGAAGCAGAAAGAGCACAAAACGTTCATCAACCTCAAAACGCGCTTCTGCACCGGCTTCGTCTGTGGTTTCTGAGGCTGACCCGACCCGGATTTGCACCAACCCGGTTGAGCAAGAGCATCGGGCGCTCAACATTGGTGGCACCTTCAGTTCCCTGTTGGCTTCATCTGGGCACTTTGGAACCCTCTTGGAGGGTCTGAATCCAACTGGGTCAGATCTCAAAATGGGTGAATTTGGGGAGGGTGTGAGTTCTGACCTGGGTTTGAATTCGGATTCGGGTTCGGGTTCAAACCCGGTTTTGCAGCTTCAGAGTAATGCGAGTTCAGAGGGTTTTCTGGGTATGCAGAATGGGGAATCAACCTGTTGGAATGGTGGTCATGGTTGGTCTGATCTGGCAATATACACACCTCGCCCAAGTTTTCAATAGAAGTTGCGGAAAAGAAATAGTTTAGTTTATGAATTTCTCTATGAACAGTTGTAGGAAGAAAGAAAAAATGATAAGGTAAATTGAGTTTCTCAAATTATGGATCTCGACAACTAGAGAAGTTAAAAATTAAGTTTCTGCTAATTTTACCTCAAAAGGGAAACTTAATTTATTTTACATTTTAGTTTTCTTCTGCTATAAGTTTTATAGAGAAGTTTATGCAGTCATCCAATCCAGCTTCTGAATTTTACAGTGATTGTTCTTATATATAATATATCAATACACTTAGATACTATGGTTGTGTAAAGAGTTACATAATTTCATCAAGCCTATTGGTAGCATGCTATGGAGGATCATACATACACACACCAGAAGGTCACTGAAGCAGCATCCTTTAGGTAAAGGCTTCTTGTTTTTTCTTTGTCAAATTATTATGTATGCTTGTGATTGGTGTTCTTCAAATTTACCAATGGTGAAAACTAGAAAAGAGAGGAAAAAATTTTATTTTTTTGGAGGAATGTGAGTGGTGACAGTGGTGATCACATGTAATTTGGTACATGTTTTTTGCATAGCTTTTGAAACGTCCTTGGATATATGGAATTTTACATGCCAAGTTGTTGTTGTTGTGTATTATATTTAGATTATATTTAAGGGTATGTGGGGATGATAAGAGGAAATCTAAAGTACACCATTTGAAGTTGTATCTTGTCTGTATCTTATGAATGGAGGACCTGACAAGTGATGACACCTTGTTTCTTTGCTCTCATGTTTAGTCCTGGTCAATGTTTTGAGTGATCATTGTTAACTCTTTCAAGATTTGGTGTTATTTACTTTAACTTTAAAATCCAGGTTGTTCAGCTTCTTTTAGTGGATTTGTACCAAATATGATCAAGTCATTTAATGTATTTTCTGATTTTACAATGTTCAATTAATTAATAAGTGTTTTGTATATAGTGTTACTACCACCACTTTTTTCATGTTATTGAATTCATTCAATTTCTATGTATAGGTATAATATATTAAGTCAATGTATGGATTGCAAGATCCCACAAAAAGATTGCACCAATTTCTATCTTAATGAGCTCCCATAACTAAACCCAAAATGAATTGATTGTGGTTTTGTGGTGGAGAAGTGTGTGTTGTTTAATGGGTGTGTGATGATGATCTTAGTTCTGAAGTGGTGTCCACACACCATGATGTGTGTTAAGATGGACCACACTGTGTGTTCTTAGTTACCAGTTCATTTACGATGGTGCACATGTGTGGGGTTGCCAGCTAATTTTGCCGTCAGATTCATGTATGTTTAACTTTGAAAACTTGTGGAAGTTATGTTGTTAAAAATAGTACCTAGCTAGAACAATTGTGCTTATTTTATTAATTTAATAAAAATAAATAAATAAATAATATCGGATCTAATATTGATTTTGATTAGAAAAAAAAGTTTTTCAATAGTTTATAATTAAGTTTAAATTTTATCTTATAAATTGATGTTATAAAGTTAAATTAGATTTAAAACTTATTTTTAATATAATATTAAAGTCTATTTTATAAGATTATTAAATTTATTGGGTTATGGTTATGGAATCTATTGAGTTATTTGTTATTTGTTATTGAGTTGTATTATTGGATTTTTTTTTTATATATATAGTCTAGTACGAGTTGAAAAAATTTGTTATTTTTTTTTATATATATAGTTTAAGTTACGAGTTAAAAAAGTTTGTTATTATGTCGTATTATTGGATTATTTTTATATATATAGTCTAACTTACTAGTTGAAAAATTTTAATGTGGGAAAAACGTGTTAAAAATTTTTTAATGACTAAAGAATAAAGTTTTTAAATAATTTATAAGAAAAAGGTGTAACAAAAATATTATAATAATTATTTATTGTTTATTACAGTGTGTTTGAGATTTATATCAATTAGAGAAAAAGGTGTTTCGACTGTAAATTTTGCCTTATATATTTTTAAACGGTATGTGTATGTTTAAGTTCCAAATTTAATTTGATGTTTGGTCTGGTTTGAGAATGAAATAACACACGGCATGGATTAAAAAATAGTGTATAATTTTTTTAAGCATACTAATGACTATTGCTTGATTCTGTCAGTTTGGTGTGGAAAAACATTGTTAGATGGAATTATGTTCTTCATGTCGGCAACGTTTCTATCTTAGTATATATTCTTAAACTTCTGAAGGTCAATATCAGTCTACACAATTTCATTCCTAATTAGGTATCTAAACATAACCTTATTAAATAATTACACAGGAAACATAAAACAGTAGTTGTTTAATGCAAACATTAATAAGTGTAAATAATTTTGTATTGATTATTTATGGCTTAGTAGTGATAGATTTTTATTTAAAAAAAAACTGGTCAAAAACATGGAAAAAGAACAAGAAAAGGGCACTTTTCTTTTAAAGTTGATATTGTTCCATTTGAGTTTGAATTTGTGGTACTTAATTTTATTTTTTCAAATGTGAAACTGAACTGGGAGCATATCTATGGTTGTGTACTTGACCTTGTAGAACACACAAAGAAAAACTTGTTTTCTGCAATCAAAGTTAGATATTTGGAATATCAGAATCCACATTGCAGGCTTTGACTAAGATTGTTATAAATGAAGAAGAAATAAGATATGGCTTAGCTTCTTCCTCTCATAAATGTGATCCACGTCACAAACTATTGTTTCTTTCAGATTCTCATCCTCATGTTTCACCATCAAGTTTTGTCTCACGTTAAATAAATAACAATATGATATACAATTAAAATTTTTATACTTCTATTAACAATTTTTTTTGGTTTTCATAACCTACAAGAAATTATTTCATGTCAAAAATTAAAGTATTTTTATTATATAATTAATAAAAAATAAATTATTTTTCATTTACTTAGTTTACTACAATTCATAAGGAAAATGCCTATATTTTTACTAGTGATAATAATAAAAATGTGATGGAATGATGAGATTATTATTATTATTATTATTATTATTAAGTATAAGGCCAAAAACAAATTCGAATGGGTAATAATAAGGTATGTTTATTCTATTAATATGAAAATTTAAATAAAATCAATCAAATTAGTTAAGATTTTTAATTTAATTGAATTGAATTTAAATTAAACTAATTAAACATACTGCTTTGAGTATAGATTTGAGATTTAACAAGTTCAATCAATGACATTATTTTATTTTTTATTAATCATTGTGTTTGGAATTTTATGGTATAATTATAAAAATTTTTTTCTAAACTTTGCTATTTTTAATTTATATAAGTCAATTATAGTTAAATATTTTTTTTTACGTTTTAATATTAGGATTATGTATGGATTTTTTAACAAAATTATATTTTTTTTTTCTTTTTCGTAGAGTAAAATTTTACATATTTGCTTAACATTAGATTCAATTATCTGGACCAACTTATTTTTATTGGTTTGGTTGGTTTTAAATTGTGTAAAAAAAATTAAAAATTTGAATCAATTTAAATTAATAAAAGCGTACAGACTTAAATAAGCCACAAACAACTTAATTTTTTTTTGGGAAAGAAATCCCTCTGAAAAATAAAACTTTAGTAAGCATCTACAGAAACTATTAGAATTAACCTTTAACTCTCAAGTTTTTGTATTAATATATATAAACAAGAAACTTTAAAAAATCATTTATAACAAAAATATTATTAAAATAAATTTAAAATTTTATCATATTTATTGATGGCATTTCATAAACTCTTAACACTTCCCTCAAAATATATTTAATTTCAATTCATTAAATGATCAGATTGTTTCAATGGGTAATATGAAAAATAATCTGTTTTCCAGTGGAATACATTTTGAATTTATTAAATACATTACTTGTGAAATATGTATTCATGTCTGTCCTATAAATCTATCAATTATTGACTGGAAATTAGAAACTGATTGAAAGAAACGGTTGCTTAATTATCATCTATTTAAATTATAATTTTAATCCATAATTTTATGTAAAAGCAAATTATTTTTAATAACTAATGTTGTTTAATATATCACATTTAAATTGTAATTTCAATCTAAAATTTTATATTAAAACATATTATTTTTAAGTGGTAATCTTGATCAACATACATATTTAACTAATAATTTCAAAATAAATTTTATATAAAATAGATTATTACTTTTATATACGTTTTGTGTTATTTGAATAAAATGATTTGTTTATTATTATAACTATTTTAAAATAATAAAACTAGTATATATTTTTTAAATATACGATAATACCAATAAAAAAATTGTGTTACATGCATTCAAGTTTCATGATTTGCAAACACCAGCTGTAGTTAAATTCAAGTAAAAAATATATTGTGTTACCTTCATAAGTTTCATAAACGCCAGCTTCAGTTAAATTCAAATAAAAATATATATTTTTTAACTACATTCTTAAGATGCCTAGTATGAATGTGAAACTTAGGAAGAAATTTAGCTAAAAAACATATTATAATTTTAAAAAAAAGTATGGTAAGTCTGATCATCCCTTCTATTCTAATTTTGGTGTCAATTTTCTAATTGACTGAGTTTCATTATAATACATATTTTAATAATAAAAATATAAAATATTTAACTTTCTAAAATTATTATATCTCAAAATTTTAAAAATGTAAATTTATAAAATATATCATGCTACTTTAAGAAAACTCCTAAGATTTTATAACTACGGTGATTAAGCTGATTATAATATATATATATATATATCTTCTGATTAAATCAATATTCAATTCCATCTAAATAAAAAAATATTTTTAATTAATTAAAAGAAATTCATAATTTAGTTTAGATTTTATTATTATTATTTATTTAAAAAATATAAAATATATATTTTTTTTTGGTTTTTTTCATCTTCTTCATTATTTTAGAAATATAGTTTATATCTGATAAATCACACAGCACCACATTCTTCATTTTTAAACCCTATCACACATTCTTCATTCTCAAAACAAATCATCACACATCCTTCATTTTAAAAAACAATTTACTCTCTTCTCATTCTTCAAACACAAACTCACAGTTTTCGACTTTTTACTCTCATAATCTTTTATCATCCAAACTGAATTATAAACATGAAATGGAGGTTATTCTTATTTTATTAGTTTCTCAAGCATTCAAAGTATCAACACCTATTATTCTCATCCTAATACATTTACCTGTCACGACCATCAACTTCTCTTCCATGCGGGAACGTGATGGTTGAATGGGCCCAATTTGCAAGTTCTTTTTTAACTTTTTTTCCATCTTATCTCTTTAAAAAGTACTTGTTTACATTTTTTAAATCCAGTATTCAGTTTATCCTACCAAATAGAAGAACATCATTCTCCAAAAAAAATATTATCATATAAACAGAAAGAATCGTAATTTCGAAAACATTATTATCATACAAACAGACGCCAAAATCATTTCATATTAAATCATAGTAATTTCCAAAAGCTTAAGTATTTGGTTTGCAGAGGCCAAAATAATTTCATATTAAAAAACATATACTTTCTAAATCAAATTCTGTAACAACAAAAGACCAAATAATGAATAGTGAAAATTGGATTTAATAATATGTTAGTCAAGAGTAATTTGTGAAATATGAGGCCTGATTTTAAAATATAAAGATTTAGATAATTTTTTGACTAAAAAAAATTTAAGTTTCCTTATGAAATTTCTTAAAATTTCAAAATACAAGTCTATTCATAATTTTCGGGAATAGTTCGAAATTTTGACACCAATATATTTAATAGATTTATTTTGTGTTCGCTGTTCAATAATTTGTTTGTATGAATTTGATTAATAATTTTATTTTATTTTTTATAAAAAGGGTACGTATCTAGATTGAATCTTATAACAGCGATCACTCACTATGTTTGAAATGGAACGAAACTACTTCTTTTCTACTAGATAGGTGGCAAGCAACACAATCTAAATGTATCACCATTTAAATGTTATTCAATATTATTTTAACATAACGTTCTAAATAAGTATTTTTTTTCATTCTCACACTATCAATAAGTATTCCTTCTTCTTTTAATGTCCATATAATATAATATTAATTAGTATATAAAAAATGCAAAAAACAGTTGTACTAATAGCATCTTTCTCTAATATTAACCTAATATAATTTAGTAAAAATGATTAAAATTGATTAAAATACACAAAAATATTTAAAAAAAAGTTGAAAATGATTAAAATATAACCATCACAAAGTCTTTGTCAATTGATTCAAAAATTTATGTTTTTCAATGAGACTAGTATTAATTTATAACTTTATTTCTTCTATCCCATCAATCAAATTATTTATAATGTCCTTTTTTTACACTTATTTTATTTTATTATACTAAGTAATCAATCAAATATTGTCCACCACAGTCAACTGAATAGTCTTCGTTCTAAAAATATAATAATGTATGTTACTGTCTTGTAAGTTAAGGAGTAAAATAAAATTATAATTAAAATATTAATATTAATATTTTAAATTATTAAATTTTCTTACTAATTTTTTATGGATAAATAAGTGTGTAAGTTTTGATAATGTTAATATATTTTTTAATGATTGAAAACTTTTTCTAATATGTTTAAAGTAGTAAAAAAAAAGAAATTATAAATGGGATGTGAGCACTAAACATGCATTTATTGGTTTTCATATTGAGGTGGGATGTATCTTTGTAATTGACTAGGATTGGAAGATGAAGAAGATCTGGATCACACTCTATCTCATCACTCATAGAGTGTCTTATTATCTATTTTAATTATACCATATATCTCAACACATTACACCATTATCTTTCTAAGCATAATTTATTTATCGTTTGTTCGAAAAGACTAAAAAACAGTTATAAAGAATGTAACATGACAACTAAGATATCTTAATGTAAGAAACTCTTCCAAAATATCAATGAAAACGGCTATAATAATGTCTAACAACAATAATTAACTTCAATAAAAATTTGTGTAAGCAATTTTGGCACTATGTGGTAATGAACAAGAACTCCATGAGTTTGGAAGCAATTTTGGCAACTTTGATGATATGGGAAACATTATCATGTGGTGGTTTCAGTAATGTATGCTAAGTTAAGGAAGTTCATTACCTGATTTATCTTGTGGTTGCATGCTTTGTATTTTCTTTGTAAAGGACAGCTTTCCATTTTGGATATTTTCACCATAACATTTACTAAACTCGTTTTGACTATATTTTTAAAAAAATTGGTTTTTATAATATCATGAGATCTTAAACATATTTAAGATAGTTACAAATATTCATTTTTAAAAATTTTAAAATCTTGTCTTTAATATATAGTAATATAACATTATAGTTTATGTTTTGGCAAACAAAGCAATTCTTGAAGAAAATCTCAGAATGCCATGCATCAGTTCAAGACTTTGAAGGCTCAGTGAATCTTATCAACTTTGTTATGTTCTTCTACAATCAGACAAGAACCAACAAGTTCGAGCTCAAAGCCACATTTATCAAAGTATAGGTTATGTTATATAGGGCAGTTTTGACCAAGAAAACACTTATTCCAAAAGACATCAGAAAGCAATCATGTGAATGTCAAACTTAAGAAGAATTTTGGCTAAACAATCAGAAAAGACCACAGAAGTTCTTTCAAATTGAATGCAGATAACAATACAGAGTTATTAAACTGTTATTTTTATTTTTAACAGTATTTTTTTTTCTTCTGAAACAAAAAGTTAACACACAGAAACTGCACTAAATCTTGAAAGCTAAAATAGAAGATGAAGAAATGTATAATTTATAGTAAAAGATATAGAGAAAATACAGAATCTTTATATATAAAAGGGAAATATGGTTGGAATATTTATTTTCCTATTTAAATAAAGGATATAAATACTATTCCACTAAAAAGTATTTATTATTTTAAATAAAAAAAGAATATTATTTTGAATAATATTTTAATATGATTTTCGTAATCAAATAAATGCAAAAAATTACATATTACTTTAATATTGAATTTTAGTTATATAATGTCCATTATAATTCCTATTTTAATAATAAAAGATATAAATATAACTAAAGGTGATTTTTACTATTTTAATAAATAAAAGATATATATTTACTATTCATCTTGTAAGAATATCACTTTATTTTTTATTTAATGAAAAATATGATTATAATTATCGTAAACTAAAGGTGATTAAAATAAATAAAAATATAGCTAAATTATGGATTAAATTTAATAAAAAATTCAATCCATATTTTAGTTTAAATTTTATTAATTGTTGAATTTAATTAACTTTAAAATTTTATTGTTTTCTCTCATTTAAAAAAATATATATAAAAAAATTGTTTTTTTAATCACCTTATTATTTTAGAAATATAATTTATATTTTTATTTTATTTTAAAAAATTAAAATATAAAATTTAATTTCATTTTCATTTTCATAAATAATAAAAGAAAGAAAAAAAAAATGGTCCAGGAAAAACACAGATAACACAGCATTCTTCATTCTCAAAATCCGTTCTTCATACATTTTTCATTTAAAAAAAAAACACAGTTTACTCTCTTCCCGTTCTTGAAACACAGAAAAATCCACTCTTCACTTTGATAATCCTTCACCATCAGCAAGAGAAGCTGAATTGCAAATCTAAAAAAAAAAAAGTTATTAATATATTTTTCATTGTTTCATTTCCATTGCACAAGCATTCAACATAACACGGCCTATTATTTTCATCCTAATGTATTTACCCTGTGACCGCCATCACCATCTCTTCTGCCGCCGGAAACCCCTGCCACTGTGGACCGTCGTAAATCTCCATTCACCTGCGACTGTTATGGTCCTATAAATTGCTAATGAAATGAGGGCAGGAATGCAAAACGTAACAGACGATTTTAATTTTTTACAATCTCACTCCTGTAAAAAAACTATATATTTCTAAATGTTTTATCATCTCTTTTATTCGAAAAGTTTTATTATTTCTTCTAAATAATCAAAGTAAATTCAAGCTAATATCTAAAAACAAAATTAAATTTTCAAAAAATATCAAATTTCCAAATATCAATTTTTTTAATATCAATTGTTTAAAAATTAAAAAAATAATATAAAAAAATTTAAAATTAAAAAAATACTCAAAATAATCAATAATCTTTTACTAAAATTAAGTGAATCCTTATGAAAATTCATAGAAACAATCTTTCTCAGATTTTAAAAATTTATTTTTTTTTATATTTTTATTTGCTTATTTATAAGCCTATTATGCTTATATAATTAATTGAGTTTATCTATAAATATAAAATATAACAATCTTAAGTCTTCATTTTTCGTCTATGACTTTATGTTTCTCAATGACACTAGTATTAATTATTAATATATTAATTTATAATTTCATTTACTCTATCCCATCAATCAAATTATTTATTATATTTTTATTTATTTTTTTCTCTTTTTTTCTTAATTCAATTCACTCTACTATTTTTTTATATTTTTCTTTTCTTACTTTGTTTTCACTTTTTTATTTTATACTCAATAACCCAATCAAATATTACAATGTATCCACACAGTCAACCACAAGCAATTGAGTATTATAAATACTATTTCACTAAAAAGTATTTATTATGTTTACATAAAAATTTAATTTTATTTTGAAAAATATTTTAATATGATTTTAGTAAACAATTTTAATAAAAATTCAAATACATGCAAAAATATGACATATTACTTTAATATTTATTTTTTAGTTATATAATGTCCATTATAATCCCTATTTTAATATATATAATGGAAAATGGTTGAAAACTTATTCTTTCATCTCAGATAAACATATCAACGGTATTTCAAAGACTTAATGTTATTTTAAAAGTATTTTAAGATTATCTCTGTTCCATAGTTTTTAAAATATAGTGCTTATATATCAATTAACAACAACAATAGATATCCTATTTTTTCAAGTAATTTTATTAAAATAATTCTACTTTTTTATAAACATGTTATAAGAAAATACTTAATTTGAAAACATATTACGAACAAAGATATAACACTTTCTTTATATAACTAAAACTATAATTATTTAAAATATATATATATATATATATATGGTTTTCGTATATAGCATCACAAAACGACAAAGTACAGTTATATTTATTCATGATATATCAGGATAAATTAGTTAACAATCAACATTATTTTGTTGAATATAATTAAATATGGAAATGTGCAAGATTACTGTTCTAACAAAGATTAATAAAGAAAAAAATTTGCTATATAATTATTTTATATATATATATATATATATATATATATATATAACTATTTATTATATATATATATATATATATGACTATTTATTTTGTAAAAATATGACTGTATTTTTTATTTAATAAAAAATATTATTATAATTATGATAACTAAAGGTGATTAGAACATAAATTTTTACGATAAATTTTAAATTATTACAGTGTTATATTTATTCATGATATATCAGGATTTTGTTGAATACTTCAAGAATTATATAATTAAATATGTAAATGTGCAAGATTACTATAATTATTTCTAACAAATCTTGCTATATATTAAGGTGCTGTCAATAGTCTTGACCACAAAAAGCTGCCAAGAAAATATATTGAGACAAAGTTTGGAAAAAATTTTGGCGAAATGGGAAGAAAAACTTATTCTCCATCAGCATCAAAAGGGTCATCACCACCAATGAAGAAGAAGAAGTTATGTTGCAGATATTGTGATAAGAAGTTTCGCAGTTACCAAGCTTTGGGTGGACATCAGAATGCACACAAGGCAGAAAGAGCAGCATCGCAGAGAGAGAAGATTCTTAGCATGACTTCTGATTATGGCAAAAATTCATATGTTGATGGCTTTGTTGATTCAAACAAAAGTTATGGACTCAGGCACAGCATTAGGGGTGTCAGCACTGTCCATGAATCATTTTAAGCCACAGCATAGTTTGCCACAAATTGGACTCAAACATGATTCTTGGTCAGGGCACTATAGTATGGATTATGTTCAAGCTACCATTCAAAGGTTGGAGACTATGATAACTGAAGGGAGTGGATTTCATCAACACCAGAAATCATATCAAACTTTAGTTTTCCCTATACTTGGAGGTGGAGCACCAAATTCAGGGTCACGATCACTCTCATTGTTTGATTCTGGTTTATGTGATAAGGGCAGTTTTTGGCAAGCTAAGGATTCTTCAGTGATGTATCAGAATGGAATCACGCAGATGGTTGATCTGAATGTCAAGATTTCATGTGATGGTAAGAATACTTCTGAAGAAAATAGTTTTTCTCCAATGGCTGCCAATGGAGATGTGGAGGAGCTTGACTTGACTCTCAAGATTTGAAGTATCAATCTAGTCTCAGTTGCAGAATATCTTGTATATTCACTTCATTCTCCTGAGATTAGAAATTTAGGAAACAAGACTTTGTTTCTATGTTTTGTTTTTTATTCTTACTTGAATAAAACTATGGTCTATTTTGTTCTGTCAATAATATTGATCTTCTCTGAGAATTTTTTATTTTTTTTCTAAATAAGGAGGACCAACAGTATGTTTAATTTTTTTAATGGTAATATTAATTTTCTTCTTTTGTTTGGCAGAATTCAAAATATATTTTTACTTTTCTTTTGCATTCCTTCATTTTATTTCACTTCTATTTCTATATTTTGTACGTTTTAATATAATGTAATTTACAAAATAAATAATAATAATAATATATTTTATGAGTTATTGAAATGATGAATCGATTATTTAATTGATATTAGATCTCTATGATAATCAGTAACTAATTATTTAATTGATTGATAAAGAATATATTAATTAGATATTGTAATCTGTGATATTATTATGTATTAATTGCTTGTTGAGGATTGCGGGTGAGAGTCGTTTACTAGACTGCATGAAGCAATATGCTAATTGCAAACATTATATTGTTGGAATTGACATTGTCAATTTGAATTCCTTCTTTCAGGTATGAATTCCAGATGCTACTCTTGGATATGCACAAGCTGCAACAGACAAACGTGTAATTGCTTGCATTGGCGATGGTAGTTTTCAGGTTACAGCACAGGATATTTCAATAATCACTCAAATATCGTTTGGGCTTTTTAAATATGGTTGAATTTGGTTTCAGTCCTCTAAATTTTTTTAAAGAAATTATACTCACACTGCTGAAGTTTCTTAGAATTGCATAACTTCCTTACTTTTTTAACATTTGGAGCAACCTTCCTTATGTAAAATAGGATGGATGGGGACACTATGTTTTTCAAACAATTAAGGGGAGTTAGTGCAATTTATAAAAGTGTCATTGTAATGTTTCTTTTTTCAAAGGATATTAGTATAAGGGTAGAAGAGAACAATTAGACTGCAGATTTTGTTAATTACTTGACAAGAAAAAAAATTACTTCAGAATTTCCATTAAATGTTTGCTTTTCCAGATTTGTACCTGGGCTCTCCTGTTGTAATCAGGAACTATTTATAATGAGATGTTGTGTAATGGAATTGTTAGTGAATCAAAGGAGATATAGCCATTGTATGTAACTCCTATTTGTTTATTCCTTATTTAAGGTGCACTAATAGTTATATTTCAATGATTTGAGAACCGTTATAAAATAATA
>Ga0099824_1002947_pt1 | contig 24923 bp, 15 predicted proteins | sample SiratrowhiteBW_FD_76837 | JGI IMG/M metagenome (GOLD analysis project Ga0099824, IMG submission 76837) | Root nodule microbial communities of legume samples collected from California, USA - Siratro white BW | ecosystem: Host-associated > Plants > Roots > Nodule | place: USA: California...
TATTTAATTTCCTCATGGTCTCCGTTATCCCATTTTTATTCTTTTGTGTTTTTTATTACATCATTTATCATTTATTATTCCTTTGCATTTTAAATCTCTCTCTCTCTCAGTCCTACATCATTTTACCAAGTTCTATTTTCATAATTTTGCAACCTCGTTTCATGCTAAGACGTAGCTTTCATTAATGAAAGCGGCTACTGTAGCAGAAGAGCAGGGCTCCAAAACTTAAATATGAATCTGCCCGCCAAATACCTTAAACATAATAAAAATAATACAATTACTAAAATTTCTAAAATACGTACCTGAAGATAAAATACGGATAAACTCACATATGCATAAAGTAACTGTTTTTTCTGCAGCACGGATAAAATCACATCTGCATAAGTAGCTTTTCTGTAGTTAAATCTGTGTGCTGATTATACGTAGGAATCAAATTTGAAATGAAAAAAATTATAGTAATTTTGTTAATTTTTTTATAATTATATATAGAATACCTTACCAGATTGATATTGATAAATAGTCTAAAAGACTATTGGAGACCAACTTATCATAAGGTGTAATTTTTCTTAACAAATAACTTTTTAAAAGCTTATCAAGACGGTAGGTTGTGTTACTTCATTTAAAAAAGTCGTACTTGATATCATGTTTTTGGATTCTAAAGTGAAATCGTTTTTGGTCAGTGTTAATAGAAAAGTCATGTGGCACACATAACTTTGATTGATATCTAATCTAATTTTGTTTTAACTTTCTATTTATGGTAACGCCATATAAGGAGTGTATAACTTCAATTCAACAGGTATTCAAGCAGCTGACGTTGTACATGTGTGGTAGGAATTGAATGTTATGTGTTTTGAAGATGAAGTTGTACAGGTAGTACACGAGTGTAATTTTTTATGTCAGAATTTGTATCTTTAAGTGCATGATTTTTAAATTCAATTTGTCATTTACAATTGGAAACTACACACCATGGACTTTTAAAAATTGTGTACTTAAGACATGACTTCTTGTCTTGAAAGAAATACACTAAAGTGGTGGATTACCTGCACAATTTCACCTTCAAACACACAATACATAAGTTTTGTCTTTTATGTACGACATCAATTTCAATAACTATTGAGATGAAGTTATGCACACCTTACATAATTTCACTATAAATCTAAACAATAAAATTAGATTAAGCTAATCAAAATTGTCGGAATGTCACACAACTTTTTCAATAACATATTTGAAATCGTGTTGGGAAAATATGACTTCACTTTGATAGTCAAAAAAATATACTATCAAAGTACTACTTCTATGGTTAGCAGAAGTTAGACAAACATATAAAAAGCAGCTATTTCAAGGAATGAACATTGAGAATAATCAAGATAAGGTAAGTTTATCACAATTTGCTTATGACACCTTATCTTTATGTGAGCCAAGCATAAATAATATTTTGACCATAAAAAGCGTGTACAGAAGTTTTGACTTGGCATCAAGACTCATAATAAATTTTCATAAGAGTTAAATTGGAGGAATGGAGATACAAGGAGATATAATGGATACATGTGCTAAGACTCTTAATTGCAACCAAATGACAATTCTCTTTACTTAGTTTCTGCCAATTGATGGAAACCTGAGAAAACAAAATTGGCAGCAGCTTGGGGAAGATGAGGAACAAACTTAACAAATGGATGGCAAATTGTTATCATTTGTAGGAACACGTATGAATTATAAAATCAGTTATTTCAGGATTTCCTTTGTTTTACTTATCCTTCTTTAGAGTTCTGAAGAGTGTATGCAAAGAGATCACAAAAATGCAAAGGAATTTCCTTTGAGGGTGGGGTCTGATAGTACGAAAATAGCTTGGATTGAGTGGGAAAATATTTGCAAGCTAAAAAATGTAGGTGGCTAGACGTAAGAGATATAAAGAAGTTTAATGTGGCCCTTTTAACAAAATGGGAGTGAAAATGGAGAATAATGGACTTTGGAATGATATATTAGAATCAAGATATGAAAGTTGGCATAACCTAAATAACTCAAATACAACTAGGAATGACTTTTGGAAGTGGAAAGATGTTTGCAAGCATGGGAGGACGACCAACTAGGTGAATGGTTTGATGATACTATATAATGGGAACTAGGAGGAGATAGAATCAAATTTTGAAAATATCAGTGAGTAGGAGAAAAAAACATTAGCAAACTCATTCCCGAGATTGTACATGATCTCAGAAACTATGAACAAAAACATAGGGAATTTGGGGGAATGGCTAAAAGGTAATTGGGTGTGAAAGATTCCTTGGAAGAGAGAGATATTAGTTTGTAAAAAAGTACAAGAACAACAATTATTGTAAACTATAGCAAACAATACTTCTAGAAAAAGATTGAGTTGATAAGTGGTTATTGAAAGGAGATAAGGATGAAGTTTTTACTGTGAAATCAACATACAATGTTTTAAAAGGGGGTTTTAATCGGTGAAAATAATGGAGTATTTACATATTTTTAGAATTTGAAGACCCTTTCGAACCCACTACACTTTGGGTGGAAAGTGATTATTGGAATGATCCTAACTAAAGTATATTTATAGAGAAGAGGAGTGGTGGTGGAAGATCTAAGGTGTGTAATGTACAAAAAAGAAAAGAAAAGACAATTTCATATTTATTTTTTAACTGTGTAATAGCTAAGAGGGTATGGAGTTTATGTGACAATGGTAGGGGTATCATCTGTTCAACCTAACCATCCTATGACCAATTTTCAAAATTTCTACAGCTTATAGTTAAATGCAATAAAAATAAAAGTAAAATAAAATAGTTTGGAAAGACATGTGGTTAGTAATTGTGTGGTATATATGAAATCACAGAAATAGAGCAGTAATTAAGCATAAAAGATAGATATAGAAGAGATATGGTATATTGCTCAGCTTGAAGCATGGTCATGGATGAAAGATAAGATGTTAGGAGTTGTATTCTCATATGCTGAATGGTATCAATGTCTAATTCAAACAGTTGTAATATGAATAGTATAAAAGTGGAATACCACTGTATCAGGTCTGTTATAAAACTCAAGCACTGATTTTTCACAGAGTCCCTTCTCCGTTATGCTATAGTTTGTGTAGCTACATGTTTTTCTGTTTTTTCTGTAATTGAGTACCTTAATAATGGGTAATTTAACTATGTCAAAGAGATAAAGTAAGGGGATTGAGATAAGAAGGTTGTGATGACAAAAATTGGAAAGAATATGTGTGTGGACAATTGAAGTTGTGGACATTGTACTATCTAAATGAGATATTCATGCAATATTTATGCCAATTCAAAGGTTTTGGTGGAGATTGGTTAACAAAGGTGCAATGGAGGAACTCATTTATAATGTAATTGAAGATAATTAATACATATTTTCTATTTCTCAATCATATATTATTTTAAGTCCTGTATGTCTTTATTAAAGAGAAATTGATTACCTTTTCAACTGCTTATTAATTCTTAATTATGTTTGATATAGTTAAATTAGGAACATGTTTTCTTTAAATATAAGATAAAAAACATAACACTCTAACTTATAATTTTTTAGAGATTTATTTTGATTAAGGATATGTGAATGGTTAAACATAAACTTTTCTACAACATATATATTAGAGATTATATGTATATTTAGTGTGCATATTCGTGCTTAAACAAAATTGTATAAAGATTAATATATATATATATATATATATATATATTATTAATTTATTTTTTTACCAAAAAAATATTACTTGTATAAAATAAACTCTAAACAAACCTAACTTATCTATGTAAATATTTTTTTTAATTATTTATTTCGATAAAATTGAAATAAGTTGACTAAATTTACCCTCTACTTATACATTATACCAGATGAGACTACTTTTCTACTAGCAAAATAGTATACAAATGTTATGTAAACCACAGTTCATTCTCTTTACAGACTAAATATAAATATATGATGGACCAAAACCGAATAAATGCGGCACATTATGACTAATAAACAATATAATACATTAAATATTGTATATTTTATATCTAAAGGAAGTTGAGGTTCACCAGGGTCAAATTTTAGTTGGTATGATTAATAAATAATTAATGGTTGCATATTTTATATCTGATAGAACATGCAAGAAAAGAAAGTTCTTCCCACGTAAGTACACAGTTTTCAAAATCATATTAAATAAATACAGCTGCTGGTGCCCTAAAAACAGATACCACTGAAAATTACTAAGGAGATAATAAGATAAAGTGGTGGCCAAATTGGAAGAATGTGGAAGATTTGATGAAACATAAGAATTAAAACTGAATCTCAGCAAGTATGGGTGTAAAAAATCTAAATACTCCAATCAAATTTATAATTATATTAATTTAAATAAATTTAAATTTATATTCATTTATAATTATATTAATTTAAATAGTTTTTAAAAATTTTCAATTATCTAATAAAAATTACAACAATTAAATTATGAATTCAAACAAAAATAAACGTAAAATTGTGAGATATAATAGTTTCAATTTTAATATCAATTTTTTTTAAATTAAATAAACATATATCTAAACTAATTTAAATTTTAAATAGATTTAAAAATTTTAAATTGTTTTTTTATTCCTATTAAGAGAATTTAGATTAAATTTCAATTAGTTGAATTTGAATTTGGATAGCATATCAATTCATTGGCACCCCTACCAGAAGGTTACGTCGTCTAATACATGAGTGTACGTGTAACTCCCAACAAATTCATTGTCAAAGTTCTTCATGTTGGGTCCCCAAGAGACTAAGTTGTATTAATTTTGAGTCATAAAATTCATGTTCAAGATTCATCAAATCTAGCTTCCATGTCACTAGTTTAGAAAATGATTTTTTCCAATGATATTTGTAATAATGTTATTTTATAACATAAAAAAACAAAAATAATAATGGTAATAATATAAATGGTTTTACATGTTTTTATGATCTACTTTTTGCTTTAAATGATCTAGGTGAAAAACTATTTTTTATTACACTGAACTAGATTTCATTAAACTACTTTTACATAATTTAGCTGTTAAGCAAAAGCTTTCCTGCAATGTTAAACATTAATAAAGTAAATTAGTTAATTTTAAATCCATTTTTAAATAAATAAATATTCATATCAATATTAGAATAATTTCAGGTTAACCATTAATAAAGTTCACTTAATATGGAGATTAATAAATTGGCTCAGCTAACTCTAAGACAGAACACTAAGTATTTTTTTTAACTTTTTAATAAATAAAATATTTGTATTACTCAAACTAGTTTTAACTTAGTTGACATTGATTAAAATAAATATTAAAAACAAAGAAGATTAAGTCAATCTAGTTATATATTGCATAGAGGTGAGTGAGTATATAAATTATACAATGATTTATTTTTAAATAATTGTAATGAAAAAGATACAGAAAGATGTGTGCATGATGACAAATAATTAAGGAATAACATAAATTATAATTAAGGGATAACATAAGCTATAATTAAGGATGTGTTATGATGCATGCGTATGATCTGTGACTGATTATTTTTTATGAATGGAGAGAGAGTTTATACGCCCGCCCCGCAAGATAGAGAAGGGAGGCCGAACGCCAATATTGTTTAGAAGAAATGCATGGCGAGAGTGAGATAGAGGCTTGGTAAATAAATCAGCTAGTTGATGACTTATTGGCACATGAGACACTTGAAGTTCTTTAGAAACAACCAAGTCGCGAACAAAATGATAGTCAATAGCAGGGGTGGCTCAAGGCAAGTAAAGCAACCGCTTTAGGCCTCAAGGTCTCAAAAGCCTAAAAAAAAATTAATATGCTTTAGGCCTCAAGGCCATAAAAGCCTCAAAAAAATTTAATATGCTTTAGACCTCAAGACCTCAAAAAAATTTAATACTCATATATTATTATAAAATAAAAAATATTTAATTTTAAAATTATACTAACAAAATTTTAATTAAAAATTTAAATATTTAACTTACTTTAAGTTTACATTGGTACTATAAATATTATTTAACGACTTTAAATTTATATTGATACTATAAATACTATTTAATAAATAATATTCTTGAAACTTTCTTCTAATAAATTAATAATGTTTTAAAAAAATTGAATAGTCAAGAAATTTTTCCTATCAAAACTTTCTAATTTATCTCTTTCCTATATTCCAACAAATTGATATAATCTCTTTATATATGTCCTATCATTGTCTGACTCTTCCACTTCTCTCATTCTTTCTTCACTTATCTCCTTTCTTTCTCTATCTCTTTGTTCCTTCTATAATATTATTTCAATTTATTTTCAATTTCAAATTTCTTTCATTTCATATTTAATCATTTTGTAGTATGCATTTATGTACGTGCCTTTACTTAGAGATTTTGAACAGTAGATTGATTGAAAGAGAATTTGTGTTCACTTTGACTCTTGATTGATCAATCAATTGATCCCAATTTTTTTTATTTTTCGTTATTGTTTAATTAATCTTAAAATAATTTGTGTATATTATGGAAAGATAATAGAAGTTACAAATTATATTTAAAGACATACCAAAAGACATACCAAAGGACATGATCGAATCATAATAGGAGACTTGAGACTCTACAATCAAGTTTATTGTCTTGACAATCAGGTTTTATCTTTTTAACTTATAAGTTATATTCAGTGTGATATATATTATAATTTTTAATTTTATATAAAAATATATAAATATGACAACTAGAAAATTTGAATCAGGTTATTCAAAAATTCAAAAAAAAAATAAATAAGAGTTGAACTTTTTGTTGAATCACAAAAAGGGACTATGTATAAATTTATAAAAATAAACAAAAAAAATGAATTAGAAAATGCAGGTGAGTCTTCTTTAAATGAAGAACATAACAATATAAATTTAGGTAAAGATAACAATATAAATATAGGTGAAGACAATAATAAAGTAGTCAAAGAAGATAATAATTTTGATTTTCAAACATAGGATAATAATTTTGATTCTCAAACTCATGATAGTAACACAAACTCAAGATAACGAGAATGAAATTGCAAGACAAAATTATTCTAATATTAAAAAATATCATAATTTAATTATTTTATTAATTTAAAAAAGACCTTATTTTTTTTTATTTGCTTTAGGCCTCCTAAAGCCTTGAGCCGCCACTAGTCAATAGTAAGATGTTTCATTCAAGTATGGAATACAGGATTGGTGCAAAGGTAGGTAGCTCCAATATTATCACATAACAATTGCTTCGCCTTGATGATTAGATGACCAAGCTCCTTTCATAGTTCATGTAACCACAACAGTTCAATGTTGGTGGTCGTTACAGTTCAATAGTCAGCCTCCATTGAAGATTTAGCAATAGTAGGTTGCTTCTTAGAGGACCAAGAGATGACATTGGGCCCAATATAAATAAGATAGGCAGCAACAAACTTGCGATCATGAGTATCTCCACCCCAATCAGAATCATAAAATGCTATGAGAGAAAGATTTGTCGCCTGAGAGAAGTGAAGACCATGGTCAAGTGTCCCCTTGAGATAGCGAAGTAAACGATTGACAGATTTCATGTGAATTTCAGTGGGAGCTTGCATGTAATGTGATAGTTTATTCACTAAGAAAGAAACGTCCCAGATGTCACATGAGGAAACATTAGACGAAGTAGAAAGAGAGGTAGAGACAAGCTTTGCATCTTGCATGTTGGTAGAAATCGATAACTCACATACATAGTGTTGTTGTGAGAGAAACAAACTGTGAGATGTAGGGAGGGTTTCCATACCAAGGAAATGATGAGGAGACCCGAGATCCTTTAAAAGAACTTCAATGCAAGGGCAATCTTGAATGCATTCAAAAATGGGTCGTTATTGCCCGTGAGTAGTATATCATCTACATAAGCAAGAAAGTTGCAACAACACCATCTCGATTGTATACAAATAAAGGTGTATCAAATATAGAATTAATAAATCCATATGTAACAAGAAAATCCTTTAGAGCATTATACCAAGCACGAGGTGCTTGTTTGAGATCGTACAACGCTTTATGAAGCTTGCATACATAATCTAGAAAGTGAGAGTTCACAAAGGCTTGTGGTTGAGACATGTAAATATCGTCAATGATATTACCATGAAGAAATGCATTATTAACATCCATTTGACATAAAGGCCAACCATTAGAGAGAGCAATGCAAAGAACCAACTTGATAGTCTGAGGCTTAATGACTGAACTATAGGTTTTAGTATAGTCAATACCAGGACGTTGATGACACCCTTTGGCAACAAAATGATCTTTATATCGAGTTATAGAGCCATTGGGATCCCGTTTTAGATGAAAAACCTATGTATTACCAATAATGTTGAACTGTGTTGTTTGTATGCAACAACATCATCCCTCCATAACAACATATCAGCTCTATCTCTTTTTGGAGTGTTGTTTTTTATAGTTTGCATTAATTGTTGTTCTTGTACTTTTTCCCAAACTAATCTCTCTCCTTTAAGGAATCCTCCACACCTAATTACCATCTACCCATTCACCCAAGTCACCTATGTTTTTGCTAAGTTTCTGAGACCATGTACAATCTTGGGAATGAGTTTGCTAGTGTTTTTCCTCCTACCCATTGATCTTTCCAAAATTTGATTTTATCTCCTTCTCCTAGTTTCCATTGTATATTATCATCAAACTATTCACCTAGTTGGTCCTCCTCACATGCTTTGCACACATTTCTCCTCCACCAAGAGTCATTCCTAGTTGTATTTGAGTTATTTAAGTTCCCCCAACTTCCATATATTGATTCTAGGATATCCTTTCAAAGTCCATTATTCTCCACCCCTAGCCTCCACTTCCATTTTGTTAAAGGGACATTAAATTTCTCCATGTCTCTTACTTCTAGTCCACTTGTATTTTTGGGTTTGGAAATATTCTTCCAGTTAATCTAAACTATTTTCCTACTATCAGACCCCCCACCCCTAAAGGAATTCCTTTGCATTTTTGTGATTTCTTTGCATATACTCTTTTGGACTCTAAAGAAGGATAAGTAAAATAGGGGTAATGCTGAAATAACTGAGTTTATAATACATAAATGCCTTGCGAATGATAACAATTTATCCTTCTAGCTATGAAATTTGTTTCTCATCTTCCCAATAACTACAGCTAGAATTCTTTTTTTCTCAGGTTTCCACCAATACCAATTGGCATACCTAAGTAAGTAAAAAGGGATTTGTCATTTGGCTGCAGTTAAAGGCATTAGCATAGGTATCTATTTTAGCTCCTTGTATGCCCACTCCTCCAATTTTACTCTTATAGAACTTTATTATAAGTCCTGATGCCAACTTGGAACTTCTTAACATGCTTTTCATTGCCAAAATAATATTTATGCTTGGTTCACATATAAATAAGGTGTCATTAGCAAATTATTATAATCTTATCTTAACTCTATTATACCCAATGCTTACCTCTTGGATTAGCTGATTCTTATATGCTTGTCTAACCATTGTTGAAATAAAAAAAATTAACAACAGGAAAGAAATTACCAATACACTAACACATTGTAGAATGATGAAATAAATCCAATAAATGTTATATTAAAATTTAACATAATAACCATTAAAGGTTCAGTAATTGAAGCAAATGGAAAATGACTCTTTAATTAACAATAAAGATTGCAACAACCTAAGAGCAAGTGTTGATTTTTCTTCAATATTTCCTCTCAACACCAGCTTCCACTTTGTTGAGTACACGAAGTTGATGACAGAAACTTTCAAACTTGTTGCCACTCAAGTCTTTCGTAAATAAATCTGCAACTTGATTTTCTGTTCTGACATGCTTCAACTCAATTTCCTTTCGCAAGACTTTCTCTCGGATAAAGTGATAATGCACCTCCACATACTTAGTTGTTGCATGAAAAACTGGATTCTCAACTAGACGTATTGTTGACAAATTATCACAATATGGAGGAATTGAATACTTCAATGGTTGATACAAGTTCTCTAATAGTTGCATAACCCAAGTACGCTCTGAGCTGCCGTTGTTGTTTCTCGATGCTCCGCTTTGGTGGTTGACAAAAACATTGTTGGTTGTCTTTTGTTGCACCAAGAAATTGCTCCTGACCCAAGCCTGAAAACATAAATGGTAGTTGAGTGTCGAGTATCATGATTACCTGCATAGTCAGCATCACAATAGCCAACCAGTTTACATTCTCCATCTCTCTTGTACATAACACCACGGTCAAGTGTACTCTTTACATATATCAAAATTTGGATTTATTGTATGTCAAAAACTAACATAAATGGTAAATAAGTAATGCTAATTTGTTATTAGCATTAAAAAATGGATTCTCTACGAATGAATACTGTAACCTTTGAGTCAACTCCCGATGATAAATATTATTATATTAAATAAATTATATTTTAATATTAATTTAATTTATGTTGATTTAGTCAACAGTATTGACACGAACTTTAATTTTTTTTCATATATCATTTTTATTTTCAATAAAATAAAATACTAAAAAGTAAAAAAAATATAATAAATAAAGGTAACGAGTGTAGATGAAGAAAATAAGTTTGAAGATGAAGAAAAGAGTGTGAATGAAGGAGATAGTTGTGGGTGTAGGGGATGAGTCCGGATGAAGAACATTGGGCATGGATATGAAAAAGATAAGTGTAAATGAAAGAGATGAAAAGAAAAGTGTGTGTGAAGAAGATAAGTATAAATGAAAGATATAAGTGTGAGTAGATTTATATAAAAAATAAAAAAAAATTATAATTTAAGAGAATTATCATCTTTAAATACAAGTCTTTAGATTAAGAATAATTTACAATTTCAAATTATTTTTATAAAGACATATGATTTCATACATATAAATTAGTGTCGAGATAGTAACTTAAATAAATATTAAAATTATATTATATTAATCTCAGTGATTACAAATATTTTTACTAATGTTGAAGATGTCAAATATAATAATGTTTACCTAATACTAACACATTTTTTTTACACATAATTAAAAATAATAATACAATGTTATAACGTAACACTAATAAATATTTATTAATAAAATTAAATAATATAATAATATCATAATATTTACACATCAATATTGAATAAAATATATTTAATATTATTAGACTAAGTCAACTTTAATACTTTCTTTAAATATTTTTATATTAACAATGGTTTAACTTATGTATAATTCTTTTATAATATAACATTAAAATTTATAATAATTTTATGTATTATATATTATTATAAAGTTATAACATTTAATGCCACAGTTTTAATGAATTCTAATAATATCGCATATTAATCGATACTACATTTTTGAAAGTTATATTTCTTGTAATATATATGTAGGGAGTAAAAAAGTATTTCAAGCTTGGATGCAAGTAGTAATCTAAAACCACACAAAGTTGTGATACGAGAAGTTGTTTCTTCAACTAGTATTGTGATTATTGTATATCTTTATTATATATCTGTTTTTATTTAGTAATATTCTATTGAGATATGATTTGTTATATTAGATAAATATTGATTGTATTAATGGATCTTGAATGAATTTGAAGGGATCTGTAAGAGAAAGTTTAGGGAAACATTGGTGTATATATTTTAATCTTCTGAGAAATAAAGGAGTGGGGTATTTTGTCATGGTATCAGAGCCAGACCCATATATACCCAACATATTGAATCATGGCTGAAGAACCCAATGATGGTAACTGTCAATGGGAAACTATCTCACCTTACGACATAAGCACTCTTGACAATCTTGGCCACTTGACTATGTAGGTACGATTAAAGGGTCATTCAACTGAGAAGATGACCGGTAAGCAAGTATCATGGATAATAGACACAGGAGCCTCGAACCACATGACAGGAAATTTGAGTAATTTACGTAACTTACGAGTCATATCTCCATGTTCTGTTGGTTTACTAGATGAGAACAATATTGTGGCTACCAAGGAGGGATCCATTATTTTTGGCAGTGATTTTGTCCTTGAGAATGTTTTATATGTGCCTGGATTATCTTGCAATTTAATTTCTGTCTCGCAGCTTATAAATCATTCCAATTGTACTATTCAGTTCACTCATAACATGTGTGTAATACGCGACCGTACTTCGAGGAAGCTGATTGGTGATGGTGAATGTCGGGATAGACTCTATTATTTCAAGGGGATATCGCGTATTACGACTTTGAAAGTTGACTAAGGGATGTCTTTGAATCTTTGGCATCAACGATTAGGGCATCCGTCTATACAAGTTACCAAGATAGTTTCAGGTGTAGACCTTGAAAAAGGTATTGAAAATTTAAATAAATGTTATGATATTTGTCAAAGAGCAAAACAAACAAAAAATAAATTTTTTGTAAGTGATTTTAAAGCATCTAATGCTTTTGAATTAATACATTGAGATTTGTGGGGCCCTATAGAAATGTCTCTTCATGTGGAGCATCCTATTTTTTGACTATTGTTGATGATTACTCTAGAGCTATGTGAATTTATTTACTGATTAATAAGAAAGAGGTGTCAAGTACTTTGAAAATGTTTTCTCCATGGTGGAGCATCAGTTTAATAAACAAGTGAAAATTATAAGGACCCACAATGGAACAAAATTTACTTGCATGAAAAGTTATTTTCTTGAAAATGGAATAACTTTTCAAACATCTTGTATGGGGACACCACAACAAGATGGGCGTGTTGAGCATAAACATCAACATATATTAAATGTAGCTTGAGCTTTGAGATTTCAGGGATGTTTACCTGTTGATTTTTGGGGAGAATGTGTTCTCACGGCTGGTTACTTGATAAATAGAACCCCTTCCTTATTTTGAATGGAAAGACTCCTTATAAAATGCTTTTTGGTTGTAACCCTACCTATGATCATGTACGAGTGTTTGGATCATTATGTTATGTTCATAAACAAGGGAGGTTAGGCGATAAATTTGATTCCCAAAGTAGGAGATGTATTTTTGTGGGATATGCATATGGGAAAAAAAGGATGGTGTTTGTATGATATAGAAACCAATGAATTTTTTGTCTCACGAGATGTCAAGTTCTCAGAAACAAATTTTCCGTTTGCTGATCTTTCCAAAGAAGACTTGCCTACAATTTCTGGTTTGGATGGGTCTGATGTTGATTTGGAGGAGGTTGATGATTTGAGAATAAGAGATGGAGGAAGACATGACGATCATGTTGTGCCTGATGCAATACTAGTGCAACATGAAGTTAATGTTATTCCGCCAATAAATAATACTTCTGTACAACAACTAAATGAGCAAGATGATAAAAAATTTCATGAGGAATTGTTGGGTCAAGGTTACAGACAGAAAAACCATAAGTTTTGTTGCATGACTATGTCACTCATACAATACAAAAATTGAGTTCATTCCCACTGACACCTAAACCACAACTTTCCTCAGGTAATTCCTATCCCATTGCACATTATGTGAATTGTAATAATTTTTCTCTGCAAGATAGAATGTTTCTTGCAGCAATACATGCAGACCGTGAACCTATGACATATTCTGAGGCAGTAAAAGATGAGGGATGGCGAGATGCATGCAACATGAGATACACGTATTGGGAAAAGTTGACACATGAGAGATAGATGACCTACACCAAACAAGAAGACACTAGGTTGTAAATGGGTCTACAAAATCAAGTATCACTCTAATGACACAGTGGAAAGATTCAAAGCTAGGCTTGTAATCTTTGGGAATCACTAAGTTACAGGGATTGACTACAGTGCGACTTTTGCTCTAGTTGCTAAGATGACTATAGTGAGAGTATTTCTTGCAGTAGCTACTGCAAAGAATTGAGAGGTTCATCAAAAGGATGTTCACAACGCCTTTCTTCATGGTGATCTTGAAGAGGAAGTTTATATGAAGTTACTGCCTGGTTTCCAAGTCTCGGTTCCTGGCAAGGTGTGTAAGTTGAAAATGTCACTCTATGGGCTTAAGCAGGCTCCTCAGTGTTGGTTTGCTAAACTCTCGGCTACATTGGAGGGATATGGGTTTCAATAATCATACTCAGATTATTCTTTATTCTCCGTGAACAATGATAACATTCACCTCATATGCTTATGTATGTTGATGATCTAATTATTGCAGGAAATGATAGTGCAATTATCCAGAGATTTAAAGCCTATTTGAGTGCTTGTTTTCATATGAAAGATTTGGGTGTCTTGAAGTATTTTCTTGGTTTTGAAATTGCGTGAAGTCCAGATGAATTTTACTTGTGTCAAAGGAAATATGCACTTGATATAATTTCTAAAGTTGGTTTGTTGGGTGCTAAACCCGTTGTTGTTCTTATGGAACAAAATCATCTTTTGGCTTTGTCCACTAGTACACTACTTGCTAACCCAAAGTCGCACCGTCGCTTGATTGGACGATTGATTTATATGTGCTTCACACGACCCAAATTGTCTTATTGTGTTCATGTTTTGTCTCAACTCATGCAAACCAAAGGAGAATCATTGGCACGTAGCACTGCGAGTTGTCCGTTATCTGAAACAGAATCTAGGACAAGGTATCTTGTTGAGTAGTAAATGTGACCTACACCTACATGGATGGTGTGATGCCGATTGGGCTGGTTGCCCGCTGACCCGAAGATCACTTACGGGTTAGATAATATTTCTTGGTGATGCTCCTATCTCCTGGAAAATGAAAAAGCAACATATTGTGTCCAGATCGTCTGCTGAAGCTTAGTATCGCTCAATGGCTATGACCACTTGTGAGTTAAATAGTTCGAAGGGAATTTTATCTAGTCTTAACGTGATACACACTACACCAATGTTACTACATTGTGATAGTCAAGTTGCTTTATACATATCTCAGAATCCAGTTTTTCATATAAAACCAAACACATTGAAGAAGATTGTCATTTTGTTCGTGATGCCATTATTCTTGGAGATATTAGTCCCAGTTTTGTTCCCACCAATGAGCAACTTGCAGATATTTTTACTATGGCATTGGGAAAACAACAATATTTTTTTTTTACTTCGCAAGTTGGGCATTCGAGATCTTCACGCTCCAACTTGAGGAGGGGTATTGTGATTATTGTATATCTTTATTGTATATCTGTTTTTATTTAGTAATGTTCCATGAGATATGATTGATTATATTTGGTAGGTATTGATTGTATTAACAAATCTTGAACAAATTTGAACGGATCTGTAGGAGAAAGTTTAGGAAAACATTGATGTATATATTTTAATCTTCTGAGAAATAAAAAAGTGGAGTATTTTGTCAGGTTTGTTAAATTAATTACATATTCACAAGATAGTCTTGTTTATGATTAAGTAGTTGGTTTTAAAAATTAATTTTTTGCATACTTAAATTAATTCACCATCACTTTTACTGGTAAATCTAATTCTTTTATTATTTGTTGTTTTATCATATATAAGTATTTCCATAGATACAAATGGGGTGGTTGTGGCTTACATACAAAGTTTTGATATTAACTTCTCATATTTTGACTGGTATTTTTGTCTATACAATACATTATATTCCTATTTTGATAATGGTTATGATTTTAAAGTCTTCTTAATTATATTGAATTATGACTGTAGGGAGGGACAGATAAGCATTAATGATATATTCAGTTGGCAGAAAAAAAAAAGTATATTATTTACAGGTTTCAAGTAGCAGGTAATATGAATACTACTAATAATAAGGAAAACAAGTCATTCTGTTTAAAATGAACCTGGAGAAACAATGGTGGAGAGTTATAATAGAATAAAGCTAATATGTTCGATCACTAAAGATTCGAGTATGGAATTTGAGAAATGTGTAAATTAAACTCTATCATTTTGATTTTGATATATGTAAGCATAAAGAGATCATTCTACTTCTATGTTAAACCATCTGTGAAAAAGGTTGTGATTAATATATATGGTATTGGATGAAACTAAATCTTAACTACTAGTTGTAAGAGTAGATGAACCTCCCATAAAACTGCATTAGTTATATACAAGGATCAGAACATCCCTCCACTGTTTAATTTACTTTTATTTAATTAATTTTTGACTTGTTAAAAAAATATAAGTATTCTCTTAAAATTATTCTCTCTCCCTATAATAAAAATATTACTATTATTGAGTGGGTAATCTAGTGCATATACCAAATAAGAGTTTATTAGGCTTTTATTGTATCTTATTCGTGCATTCCATTTTTGACTACTAAACTATAGTTTTAAATAATTAACAATAAATTCTACATGTATTGCCGATTTAAAAAGAATTCTACATGTATAGAAATTTGATGAAACATTTTTTTAATGAAAAGAAATAAACAACTTATCAATTAGTTACGGTTTTCATTTGAAAAAAAAAATTATTTGACCCAATTTTTTCACCTGCATTCATTCGGCAATAACTATTTTTCATAATAAAATATTATATTAAAATAATAATAATAATAAAATAATAAGTTATAGAGTTATAATTTGTGAATAAAAAAATAAAAGTGTCAAATTATCGTCACTCTCATTTTATTTTATTTGATTTGAAATTTGGTGTCAGGTTATCAGGTATTTATTACATGAATTCCTACCAGGGGCCTTGCACAGACTTTGTATATATATAGCAGTTGGAAAGAAAAAGGATGAACAAAAAAGGCATGGAAAACAATGGGGAAAGCCATAGCAGAAGTGGTAGTTTCAGGATGGGGTTTGGGCTGAGTGTGAACGAGGCAAAAGTTCACACTGTGGTTGAGCTTGGTACTGTTGATACACACACTAGTCTTCTTCTAGATGGTGATGGTGATGGAGATGTTGGTGAGGAGAGAGAGAAACACCAAAAAGCGCTCACAAACTCTCTCTCTCCCAGGCAAATGAAGTCCCTAGTTGCTCTCTGCGACACCGTCATACCTTCCATCGACAACAACGTTGTTGGCTCCTCCGATGAATCTGTTGCCAACTTCTACAAGACTTCAGCTTCCATGGCTGGAACACATGAGCATGTAGGACTTGCCACCTTTTACCTTTCAACTATCTCTCCTTCTCTTTTCTTCTTTTTTCACACTATCGTTTAGTCTGCACTTGTTTTGCATGAATTTGGTTTTCAGCTTATTTTAGGCTTTTGGATTTAACATTTTTTACAGATAATTTCTAGCACTGAACAGTACAATGTCATGTATTTAATTCTATTAAATTAGTGATTAGTTTGATAAGAACATTGGTACAAAAATAAACAAATATATATGTATAAACCGTGACAAAAATTACTTTAAAAATGTTTCAAAGAATAATTTTTTTAAAAAAACCTTCTTGGGTATAAAAAGGGTTTAGTATGTTTACAAAATATTTTAACTCTTTTTCACAAAAGGGTATATTTGCAAATAATTTTTCCTCTATTTTCCCTTTTTATTTTATATATTATTATAATACTAAACTAAGATTATAATGGAGAAATAATATATGCACATTCTAAAGAATTTTTCATTTATTTTGCCTGATACTTCACTTTCAACTAACAGTTTCTAACTTTTAAGAGGGTTGTGTATAATTATTTTCTGTGTGATCATTTCTCAAATCATAATAATTAATATGCTTCTTGACTTCATGGATCAAGCGGCAATGACTAAAACCAATTTAGATTTCAAAACTTATTCCAAGTTTATGCTAATCTGTGTACCCAATTTGTGTTATTTGATTTATAGCTTGGGATATTGATAAGTGAGAAACTGAAGCACCCAAGTAGATGGCTGTTGCTATTGACATTATGGCTACTGTCTACATGGTTTGGCACGTTCATACTGTGTGGCGTGGCGAGTCTCTCATCAAGGTTTCCCTTCTTCCATAGCTACCCTGAAATGTCTCTGCTCAAACGCCAAAGAGTTATGCAGTCTTGGTCTCTCAGTTACCTTCGTCCCCTTAGGATGTTCTTCAGGACTATAAAGCTTCTCACTCTCCTTGTCTTCTTCACTCAGGTAATAAATGTCCTCATTCTTATCTAACTATGTGCCAAGGTCTCAGATTACACAAATTAAGAACACAACATTTAATGCTCATTGCTTTTTCCTTTGTCTCTGTTTCATTCTTTCTTAGGCATGTGGCTTAGATTATCTCTTAATTAGTGCTTAAAGTTTAGTTAATATATAATTTTGTTTATAAAATTTTAATTATATATTTTATTTTTTAAATTAAACAATTTTTATTCACCTTTAATGTATCATCTAATTATTAATATATATATATATATATATATATATATTACAATAATGTGTTAAAACTTGCTATTAAACCTTATTATTAATATCTTATGTGGATAAGTAATTAATACTATCCTCACTTATGAATATGTTTTCTAGTAGTATGATAATAATTGAATGATAAAATTATTCGATTTTATAAAAGTGGAGCCCTCACAAATATGTAATTTAAGTTTTATAAGAACTAAAATTACATAAATATACGTAACAAAGTGAATTTAAGTCTTGGTATTTCTTAAAATATGTTCTATTTTTCTCTCTTTTCCTCTTTTTCTTTAATGTGATTAATTTATCAATAAATGTTTTACAAAAGTCTCTGAAGTAATGGAATATACTACTTTTCTTAACTATAATGTTACCTTTAATTATCATTAATGTACGGGTGAATTTATAATTTTGGGGTAGTAACATGAAAGATTATACATTCCATTATTGTTTGGAGTTTACAAGTGCTCTTTCTGGTAAGGATAATAAATAATGTCATGAGAATAAGAGAATAATTAATATTTTGTCTAGAAATATAGTTGATAGAAAGGGACGGGGTGAAAGAAAAAGATGGAAGGTGAGTGAAGCAAGTGGGTGAAATTATTGTGTGCTTTTGTTAAGTAAAAAAAGAAGAAAAAAAAAAAAATCTCCCACTGACAGTTAAATTCGAACAGAGGAACTGAGGAAATTAATAAGATCCCCTTTAACTCACTGTTCTAGCATGGTGACAATTTTGTAACTCGATATTTTTTCCTAGTCTCTTCGAATAAGATAATGTTTATACTAATTTTCATTTTTCTCTAAATCTTTTTGTCTCCTTTTAATTTTTAATTTATAAAAAAAGAAACACATAAGAGACATTTTCTAAGTGAAGTACACTAAAAGAAGATGGTTCGTTTGGACTAAAAATATATTTAACTCCTTATTGTTGGTTTTGTAGACTTTTTCTCTTTTCTAAGTCAACCAGATAAATGTATGTATGACAATTTCTGTATAGATACATAAATATCCATTAATGCATGTCCATTATTGGAAGTTATAATTAATTATACATTTTATATCTTTAAAAGAATTTGTTATAGCATGTTATTTTTTGGTCAAAATATTCGAATCAAATTTTAACTTATGTTCCATTTTGATATTAATAATGAAAGTTAAAAGTTAGTTCTAGGGATAACTGTTAAGAAAATAAAATTAGAAAATACATATATTCAAAGGAGATTTATTATATAAAAGACGAATAAAAAAATACTTTACATTTACTTTTAAAACTAATTAAAAGTATTAAATGGTCTCGATTAAAGCTATTTTGACGTGTTGACTTGCACAACAAAGGAAAAGAAATAATGGAGGAACTTAAATAAATTCTAGATGTTTGCACCCAGAAGGTGAAATGTCTTAATGATAATGTGCATGCACAACACAAGAACGAGACACTCGTCCATCCTCAACCCTGCAACAATAAAAACGTATGACAGCATCTATTTCTGTCACCAGACTTTCGAGAAGATATATTCAAATAGAACAAAAATTATAGGGTTTATTTCAGAGGAGCTATTCCATTTATGAGAGAGAAGGGGTTTTACTAACACCGACAACACGGAAATGCAGTAAAACTGTTTCTGATATATGATAATTACTTGCAGCCCAAGCCAATTTGTTCATAATACAATATTAAAAGATCAGACATTATAGTCTTCAAAGAATTGTCTCCATTCAAGAACTTTTCAAATTATCACTGTTTGAGGGAGTTGGTATGCAAGTATTTGCATAAAAATTAAACTTTAGTGTCCCAATGGTTGGTGAAAAACATTTGTATAGCTGACATGAACTAATGTTATACATGGAAGTGTAGGGTATGCAAGGTGTTTCCACCATAATTGTGCATATGATCAGCATGTGCATACATCCAAATTTATGTCCAAGTTGTTACTTACAGCTCGGACATTCACTACAACCGTACCTGAGTCCCTCATTCAATTTTCAGGTACTGTTCTTAAAAATTGAGATTACAGATACTTGAAGGTTTCCTTGTTAAAATCAAATAAATCCACACATAAAAGTTGTGTTAGTAGCATAGCATCAGTGCTCAAGGTAAATAGCAAGTTTCCCACAAAAAAAAATAGTAAATTAAGCCAGCTCAAGAAAGGAAAACACTGGAAAAGATCATTCACCTCGCTTTCACCGTGAAAGCTACCACTCCTCTGCCATAAAATATAACTGATAGAACAAACTCAAATGGCTATTTGAGTATACTGTCCCACTCCGTGGATTGTCCATAACATTAGTATTTTTTATTTTTTTTTAGTTTTTTAGTTTTTCTTCACCTTAGAGGAGAAGAAGCTGGCCAAGTGTTCAATCTTTGGATACACATATGTGATCTCTTTTATTTATTGCTCTTTGAGTAGCATAGCAGCTCTATATGGCAAAACTCAGACATATTTTTTTACTTCAGAGTTGAACAATCATTTAGCATAAAAGAAAATAGCATGGCCTAATTTAACCTAAAGAAACTATTATCTACTTGGGGATCTCTATGTTAATTGCGATCTCAGTAATTTGACCAACTCATTAATTAGCAGTATATCAAACTGCATTATATTTAAGAAATTTAAATGTTAAAAATAAAACATATCCTTAAAAAGTATTTGTCACGAATTGTCCTCAACTTTGATTGGGATCATAACTAACTGGTATTGGGGACTAATAATATTTTTTTTTCTTATGTAGTCGGATGGAAATAGAGAGTGAAAATATGAAGAGTAAAAATAATATTGGTGGATTGGAAAAATAAAAATAAAGTGGGAATAGTATGGGGTACACTAATACTTTTTCATTTCATTCTTTTTTTATTTTTCTAAAAAAAAAAATCTTTATTTCAATTTGTTTATTTTTTTTCCAACCACCCAAATTTTTATATTATCTGTGGGTATTGAATCCTCGAGGCTTGGGCTTGTTTGATTGTAATTGTATGCATGCCATTTCTAAAGACCCAAACAACTCACCTCTTCACAGTGGTATTGGGCTGGAGTGGGTAGCAATTCTATCCTCAACTACTCTGTAGGCCTTAAGGTACCAAAAAAAGTTGACAGCAGCTTCTGCACCTCCATAGTTTCTTCCAGATTTCTATAAAATCTTATATTTCCAAAAGACTCTTCTAAAAAAGATTTAAGTACTCTAGTGAATGGGGGTAGTGGGATTGAATTTACATTCTGGATTCATAAATCCGGAAAATCATCAGATTCAGAATTTTTTTCGATTGAAAATTATAGTTTTAGATTAGTCTATTTATGTTGGTGACTTTTGGATTAGTACAATCTAAAGTAGAAAAATGTAGTTTGAATTATACTTTTTAAATTCTAATAAGGAAGCTATTTTTGTATTTTGAAATAAACTAATATGAAAGATAATATTTTATTCTGGAATAAACTAATCTGGAGGCTAACACATTTCGAATTACATAATCCAGAAAGTATTTTCATATTTGTAAATTACTTTCAAAACTTGAAAATAGCTTTTTGAATTTGAAAATGATTTTTAAAATTTAAAAATTGATTTTTAGTATAAAAATGGCTTGTTAATTGTTCAATCTAAAAGTCATTTTCAAATTCTGAAAATTATTTCCAAATTTTAAAAGCTATTTTCAGATTCTGAAAATTCATTTCTAAATTTAAAAATACCATCCAGGTTGTATAATCCAAAATACAAAAATTATTTTCAAAAATATAAAGTGAAAGAATTAGAGTATTGAGATCACTTAGTAGATTTATTTAAGGATATTTCAGTCTTTTAATGTTTTCTATGGAGGTGCAGGAAGAAACTATCGAGGTACATGAAAAAGCAGTCAAAAAACTTCAGTTAGGCTTTGGAGATTAGTTGGCCCAATTTTAATGATACTGTGTAGGCTTTTGACAAAATTTGGGCCGAACTTGTGTCTACTGTTTTACTCTATTATTGAAGAGATAGTTATAAGAAGGATGTATTTAGATAAATTTTCTATAAATACTTTTAGAATAAAAGTAAATAAATAACTTTTACATAAATTAAAACTAGTTTATACACATCTTAAAAATTTTATCATAGAGAAATTAATATCAAAGAATTTTAGTAAATCAACCTATAGTGAGTACCTTTCATTTTATCTTGTGTTTTTGAAAATTTTCATTTAAATATATATATGGATTTTCCATAATATTATATGCTCAATATCATGTTTTTTTGTGGAATTAAGAAGCATGTTATGATGGTTACATATAGTAATCATGGTATTCTTCCATTTTCAGGTAGATGAAGCAGAAGAAAACCCATCATGGAAGGCAATTGGCTATTGTGGACCTGATCCAGAGTTCAAAGCAGAGTTGAAGAACCAGTTCTTACATAGAACATCGAAGGAAGAAGAACACGAAAAAAAAGAAGATGATGAAGAAGAAGAAGAAGAGTTCAGAGGCCCTCTTCACAAAGGCCTCGTCCATTTAAACTATCCACTAGACATGGTTAAAAGTTCTCTGAGACGATTTGGATTCTCGGTGTCTACCACATCTAGAAAGAATGAGGCTTCCAACCTCGCATCACCTTCTTTAGTTATCCAATGTGATGCAGTGGTTGTTGGTTCAGGCTCTGGTGGTGGGGTAGTAGCTGGAGTTCTAGCAAATGCTGGTTATAAAGTGCTGGTCTTGGAGAAAGGAAGCTATTATGCTAGGAACACTCTTTCTCTTCTTGAAGGACCAAGCATGGATAAAATGTACCTCTCCAATGGTTTGGTTGCAACAAAGGATATGTCTGTCCTAATACTAGCAGGATCCACTGTTGGTGGTGGGTCTGCAGTGAACTGGTCAGCCAGCATCAAAACTCCTCAACACGTATGCAAGGAGTGGTGTGATCGCCATGAGCTAGAACTGTTTGAAAGCAAGTTGTACAAAGAAGCCATGGATGCTGTGTGTGACAAAATGGGAGTCCAATCTGAGATTGAAGAGGACGGGTTCAACAATGAAGTTCTAAGAAGAGGGTGTCTAGAGATGGGGTATCACGTGTGCAACATTCCAAGGAATGCTTCATCGGATCACTACTGTGGTTGGTGCTGCATGGGGTGTAAGGATGGGAAGAAAAAGAGTACATCAGAAACATGGCTAGTGGACTTGGTGAAATCAGGTAATGGAGCAATCATTCCGAGTTGTGAGGCCATACAAGTATTGCACAAGAAGAAGAAAGGGAGTGAGAGAAAAATAGCTCGCGGAGTGGCTTTTGAAGTTGAATACAAGGGAAAGAAGGAGATTTGTGTGGTGGAGTCCAAGGTCACAGTTGTAGCATGTGGAGCACTGAGCACTCCAGCATTGCTTAAGAAAAGTGGATTGAAGAATGAGAACATAGGAAAGAACTTGCACCTTCATCCAGTGGCAATGGCTTGGGGCTACTTCCCTGATTCATCTTCACCTAAGATGTGGCCAGAGAAACATAAGAAGAGCTATGAAGGAGGGATTATGACAGCAATGTCCACAGTTGTTGCACAGTTTGACAAAACTGGATATGGTGCAGTGATCCAAACACCTTCTTTGCATCCTGGTATGTTCTCAGTTCTAATGCCGTGGACTTCTGGTAAAGATATGAAAGATCGAATGCGCAAGTTTTCTAGAACAGCTCATGTATTTGCCCTGGCAAGGGATCAAGGATCAGGAACAGTGGATTCACCATCTCTTATAAGTTATCAGTTGAAAGATGTGGACAAAGAGAATTTAGAGACGGGAATTGAGAAGGTGCTGAGGATTCTTGCAGCAGCTGGAGCTGAAGAAATTGGGACCCACAATAACAAGGGAAGGAGCATAAATGTTAAGAAGGTGAGTTATCATGAGTTTGAGAACTTTGTGAAAGAAGAAAGTTCATTGTCTTTGACAGACCTTACAACACCTTTGTGTTCAGCACATCAAATGGGAAGTTGTAAGATGGGAACTAATCCAAGTGACTCAGTTGTGAACCAAATGGGAGAGACATGGGAAGTGGAGGGCCTTTATTTGGCAGACTCAAGTGTCTTTCCCACAGCTTTGGGTGTGAATCCAATGGTCACTGTTCAGGCTATTGCTTACTGCACAGCACAGTATGTTGTTGAAGTTCTTAGAAGGAAGAAAAAGTGAAGAGAAGAGAAGAGAAAAGAGAAACAGAAAACTTTTGCTGGTGATGTTCAACAAGCAATAAAAAACTGTAGCATGCTAGAAGCAGTTTACTTATGTCCTATCATGTATATAAGCTTTTGTACTGCAGTTAGATGTAAAATGAACTAAATTTCTCTCATAAATTAAGATCTTCTTATGCAATTAGCTTTTATAAGTTATTTTATTTATCTTTTTCAGAAGCTAAAGTGCGTAAGTTGATTTTAATTTTTGAGAAAAACTTGTTTTTTTTACTTCTTCTAGAATCACTGTTAATCTAAACTGGCTCGTAATATGTAAGCAGCAATGTTTGTTCTATAGAAAAGCCTAATGTTTGTTTCTGATAATGAAAACAGGAAAAACTTCCATCATATACCTTGTATAACAGGCGTAATGTATGCTTATGTCCAAGCTTGCCTTTCAAGCTAAGTTGTCTCCCTTTGAGGGAAGTTCCCAGAAAGACATAAGTTTAATGAACAAAGAGGAACTCATCCTCCAAAATACTGCAGAATTTTACAGGAAAAAAAAAAAAAAAAATTAAAAAAAAAAAAAAAAATAAAAAAAAAAAAAAAAAAAAAAAAAAAAAAAAAAAAAAAAAAAAAAAAAAAAAAAAAAAAAAAAAAAAAAAAAAAAAA
>Ga0099824_1002950_pt1 | contig 24907 bp, 10 predicted proteins | sample SiratrowhiteBW_FD_76837 | JGI IMG/M metagenome (GOLD analysis project Ga0099824, IMG submission 76837) | Root nodule microbial communities of legume samples collected from California, USA - Siratro white BW | ecosystem: Host-associated > Plants > Roots > Nodule | place: USA: California...
CCTTTTCCTTTCCTTTCGATAATATTTTAAGTAACCGAGACATGGTTTCGACTGATGCTAGGTTTTAGATCGGGACCACCAGGTTTACCAACGGATTAACTGCCTAAACCCTAGGACTTACTATCGGGAACACCCTTACCGACTGACCAACGTTCCAAACTAGATCAATTTTAATCCCAATTATGAATACTTAAAATTTTATCTTTACTACTCGGAGCAGGAATAAACGTAGCAGAATATAGTGCAGAATTTAACAATCATATAAAACAAAGCCAACAAAGTCAGGCCAATCTCCCCTTGATATATCTTTTATATATATATATATATAATAACAAAAGGTATAAGAGGTATCTAACTTATATATAACATAGCTTTAAGTAAAAGAAGAAACTACAAAACTTTATAACATAGAATTAAACAACCATTGATAACAAATTATCCACTTTTGTTACAAGGCTTTTTCTTCTTTTTGTACTCCAGTATGGCCTTGCACCCATTTTCTTTTGGTCTTTATAAAACTGACATTTGGACCTTCTTTTGTAATAAAATAACAAAAACACATTTTTTCTAAAGAGTTTATCATTCATAATTTAGTTTTTTTATAGCCAAATAATGTTCTCTCATGATTAAAATGACTGGAGAAACTAGACTGCAAGATATCATATGAATATGAGACTCAGTATCATATTTATTCTGTTTGTACAAACAAATGATTCTTCAAAAACACGCAGTAAGATTTTAATTTCTGTTTGGTCATTGTTTAAAGAAAGTGTTAAAATAAGTTCATAAAATTTTTAAAGGGATATATTTTGATAAGAATTTAATTTGTGAACCTTGTCATTTATAAAAGAAAATTACGTTGCTTTTTCTTTTAAGGTCTTCTACTCATAATTTATTTGATATACAGGAGCCCTTTCAATATTTTCTCTATACATGATCATAAATTCTTTCTTAAGGTACTTACTAATTAAAATAGACATAGGTGGATGTATCTAATAAAATCTAAAAATAAAACTTAAAGTTTACTACTTAATTTTGTTGCCTTCATTCAAAACCAGCTTAAAAAACATCAATATTAAAAACAATTGCTTTTTTTTATTTAGACTAAGAATGTTATACAATTCGTAACTTAAATTTTTATTTTTATGAGATTTTAATCATTTAAAAGAACTAATGAATGTAAATACTATAAAAATCAAAGTTTAAATTATAAAAAATTCAATATTTGAATTAAAAAGTTGTAAGTATATTTAACCACTTTTTTTATGTTTATAATTCTATAACAAAATTAATTAAAGTAACTTAATTGAAAAATATATAATTATAAAGTAATGCTAAACAGTTCAAAAGAGATTAAAATCAAATGTAAAAGGATTGTGAAAACATAAATCATAGAAACGTAAATTATGAAAACAATAAAATGATATGAAAATAAATGAAGAGAATGGTAAACTATATTTTAGTTCAATAAAATAAAAGCAACTAAATGTAATACAAATCAAAACATTATAAATAACAAGATAAGTAAAGGAATCCAAAGAAGATAAAGATAGTGGTGAAATAAATTATTCAAACCCAACTTTTTGGAGCTTAATATTTTCATGTTATATTATACTGAATCTCATGATATAAAGTATTTTAATTTTTAAGAGTAAAAATTTAAATAGATATTATATAAAAACCTATTAGGAGCATGTGGAAAGTGGTGCACACCTGAAGTAAATATTTTGAAATGGGTGACTTACTTTCTAAATTGGGTAAGAAAATATGTTTGTCTTTTTCTGGTTTAAAGAAGTGATATCAAAGAACCAGTAATTTTCTCTTCTCCATTAGACATTAATCACTACTAACCTCACGAGTACTTTGGCTCCCGACAATCAATGAGGAAACATTAGGGCAAACAATGGCCAGCATTCCTCAAAACCTCATCCTATTTTGGTAATCAATTCATAACCCACCACTTCCCCCTCACTTATATATTCCCACATCCCAATTCCCACACACCCAACAACACCTTCTTGTTTTCTCAACTAATTTCAAAAAAGAAAAAAAAAAAAAACAGAAAAACAACAAATCAAAACACAACAAAGCCAAAAAAAACAATGACACTCAACTTCAACTCCATAACTCTCTTCACCATAACCCTCGTCCTGTGCATTGCAGTATGCACCTCGCACGTCCCACCGAGCGCCGAAAAGCCGCCGGTGTCTCCACCGCCGAAGTCACCATCGCCACCTCCGAAGTCTCCGCCGCCAGTGGCAGACCCGCCATCATGGTTCCCGCAAGAGGCGGATCCGCCATTCTCTTTCCCTCCCACGGAGTTCTCGAACACTGAAGAACCGGTACCGTCAGAGGAAGGCTTCTTTGACGGCGGGGGTGGTGGCAGCTGGAGTGGTGGCGGAGGGGGTGGTGGAAGCTGGAGTGGCGGCGGCGGCGGTAGCTGGGGTGGTGGTGGTAGCTGGAGTGGTGGCGGCGAGGGTGGTGGCAGCTGGGGTGGTGATGATAGCTGGGGTGGTGGAGGTAGCTGGGGTGGTGGCGGCGAGGGTGGCGGCAGCTGGAGTGGTGGCGGCGAGGGTGGTGGCAGCGGGGGTGGTGGCGGCGAGGGTGGTGGCGGTGAAGGTGGTGGCGGCCAGGGTGGTGGCAGCGGGGATGGTGGCGGTGAAGGTGGTGGCGGCGAGGGTGGTGGCGGTCAGGGTGGTGGCAGCGGGGATGGTGGCGGCGAAGGTGGTGACAGCGGGGATGGTGGCGCTGGTGGTCAGGGTGGTGGCAGCGGGGGTGGTGGCGGCGGGGGTGGTGGCAGCTGGAATGGTGGCGGAGGGGGCGGCGGCAGGGGTGGTGGCAGCTGGAATGGCGGTGGCGGGGCTGGTGGCAGCTGGGGTGGTGGCGGTTGGGGTGGCGGCGCCGGGGCTCTCCACAAGGCGTTCTTCTCATTCTTCGCCGAAATCCATAAGGGGTCTTTACGTGGCAGCAAGACGATCAAGATGCTGCAGCACTTCAACCGCCACGACAGTGACTCGGTGAAGAATATCTGCTCCCACACGGAATTCCCCGACGATTGCCTCTCCACCGTGGTGCCCTTCCTTAGCGGCAAATTCGACCTCACGAACATCCTGGAGGCCGCCATCAAGGCCTGCTCCTTCCAGGCCAACTTCACCATCGCTGTCATCGAAAAACACATGAAATCCTCGCCGGAGATGGCCAATGCCCTCGGCGGCTGCAAGGAGCAGTACAGCAACGCCCTCCATAGCCTGCACGAGGCCGTACAGGCCCTGGTCTCCCACGACATCGGCACCGTGACGATCATGCTGAGCTCCGTGATGGCAGATGTCTCCGCCTGCGAGAGCGGCTTCGAGGACCTGAAGATGGCCTTGCCTAGGGGTCATCTTGAAGGCATGGTTAGCATAACCGCCAGAAACTGTCTCTCCATTGCTTCCATGATTCCCTCTTAAAAGCCCTTTCTCTTTGCAATCACTCAGGCTAGGGCATTAGTGTCTGTCATATATATAGATTTTGGTATTTCTGTAAATAAAGCTTTAGTTGGTAAGCATCAACTAAGAACAACCAAACAATCAATTTTTGTTTTATGTAATGGATCTATCACCCATTCATTCACACTTCTCATATATTATCTGAGCAAGTCGTGTTCTTAACCAGGTGACAGGAAACATAAATTTTCAATTTATAATTCAAATTAATAAGATTAATTATGTATCTTGTGCAATTTATTAAAATATTATAACTTATCTCTTTTTATTTTATTATATCATATCATCAATTTTATCAATTATTTGTAAACGAATACTAAGACCTGAACTTGAATCTTAAACCTCTAACTAAGTTGGCACAATACTTGTGTCAATCTAATATCGTATATAATATATAAATAAATTTGATGGACTTGTGTAATTTCATTTTCAAATAAAAAAAAATTGACATAGAAAAAGATCTTATAAATATGTATACAATAACATGTTTATTTAGTAAAACCAGTCTTCTTTTTATTGTAATGATCTTATAAATATGTATACAATAACATGTTTATTTAGTAAAACCAGTCTTCTTTTTATTGTAATGGGTTGTATTGTTGACACTATTAATATTAGGTGTTAGGTATTTCAAATGTAATGCATTGTGAAATGTAATTAAAGCAAAAAAAAATATTAGTTATTGTATCTTTAGTAATTTAGGTTTCACATGTATCTGAAATATCAAACAAAAAATAAGTAAATTTAAAAAGAAAAAAAAAATTGTATAGTACAACAACAACAATTTATATTGCCTTTTATCCTTGTATGCTATAATTTCATTTTAATGAATTATCGGAACGTGTTTTTCTCAACCAATCCAAAAATTAATATTTTTTAATAAATATTGTTTGTTTTTTAATTGAATCTTTTTATAATAGAAACATATCCTCTTTTGATTTTTCGTTCTCACAATTCTTCCATGCTTCTTGACTAAAATCTATTCCCAACATGTATTTCCTCAATGCCATATTCTCAAGAAAAAAAACTTGTGGGTGACATTATAATTTTTAAATGATAACAACTATATTTAACAACATATGTACAATCATTTAAAAGTATCGTCAGTTAAGATATGATTAATATAAGATGAAACAGTTTTAATCAGTCTTGTCAAACTGGATTCAATCATGTAAAATTTCAACAAACCACTTTTAATAAAGTTTCAATAAACCCCACACACACATATATATAATTAAAAATTAAGTGATAAATTTCAATCTTATAATAAAGTAGAATATATCTATAAACATAATATTAAAACTATAAAAATACTACTACTACTCTACTATTTTCTGTCAAACAAAAGCAGTTTACCCGAGAAAAACGAGAGAAATTTTCTGAATAGAAAGACATAACATACTTAAATTAATTTAAAATACATCATAGTTATGCAACAAATTAATCTCTATATTACATGCTTTTAGGTTTTATAATATTTATAATATTTTTTATCACTGATAAAAAAAACATGATTTTGGAATTAAAAGAATTACTCTACTAATTTAACTAACTGAATTGATCAAATTAAATGGTACAAAGACAAAATTTGTGATTTATATTTAGATATAAATCATCAGAAACACTCAAAAGGAAAGTATGAGAGTGAAGGAGCGTTGTACATGAACTAAAGAATTGTTGTACGTACATAAAGTGAGGATCACTTCAGAAGGAGTGAAAGATCATTCCGCAAAGACTAAAAGATTGCTATGCATGAGATAATACTGTGAGAAATTTAGGAGGTAAGTCACATTAAGATATGAGAAATGCTGTTACTAAAGGGAGGAGTAATTTTTGTATAAAAAAATCAACTCCATGGTATCTTTACCATTAACATCCATGCCAGCTTATTTTAATCTTAATAGTTTATCAAAATAAGTTTCTTTTACTTTTTTGTTTTAATTTTTTTAAGTTCAAACAGTCAAGTAAACATTTATTAGAATAATTATTTTTTAATTAAAAAGACTTTTCTGAAAAAAAAAAACTCCTTCAAATTTTTTTTTTATAAACTAAAATTATCTTATGCTTAAATTAATTTGTAATTTCTATTAGTTTTTTTTTTCAAAATCTTATTTTTAACTACACTAATTTTAGTTTATAAAAAGTCAATACTTTTTTTTTTGTTTTTTCTCTTACCAAAATATTTGCAAAGAAATTTCTTTTAAATATACCTCTAATATATAATGTTTTTATTGATTATTTTAAAATTAGAACAGTCTTAATTTAAAAAACAAAACTAATTTTTGATAAAACATTAATATGAGAGAAGAGTGCTCATAATAATTAACAATTTTAGAAAAAAATACGAAAGATTTATTATTATCTACCAAGTTAACCACTTTTTTCTAATTATAATGAATCAGTTCAGTAAGTTTATAAATGAAAACAAAAAAGTTTAAAGTTTAAACTAAAATTTTTTATCTTGGCGAATTTTTAACTGTTGATTTTAGATTAAATTGTATATTTATATTGTAATGCACATGTTTCAATAAAAATGCAAAAAAGAAAAGATTTTCCAACAATTGGCCAAAGCACAAAAATAACATACAACCATTGGATTCAAGGATTACTCTATCTGGTTAAAAGAAAAAGAAGGGACAAAATGATTTCTCGATTGGTCTTATATGGAGAGAAGAAAAAGGAAATAACTTAGTAGTTTTTTTTGTTTTTTTTTATCTGAAACACTAATTTCTATAGTCTATAATATTTGAAACTAAGTTCTATATTAGAGACTAATTTTATTTAGATTATATTAGAGACTAATCTTATTCATAAGAATGTAAATATTATTTATTTTTGTTTATTGATAGATTAATTATAGTTACTAAAATTTAAATATTCAAATAGAATTTTTTTAAGAAAGAAGGTAAAAGTCTGAAAACTAACCTAGTTTGAAAGATAATACACAGGTTAACACATTTTGCTTCCCTTCGAAACGAAAACTGAGGTAAAATACTGAGCAAAAGTTTTAACCCCCCTCTCCTTTAAAATTCTGAATGAATTTGTTTAACAAAATTCACTTCCTATAATCAAAGAGTAAACAATATACCAACATTATCTGAATACTTCATGTTCAATGTAATTAAAAGAAATCATTTTCTAGCAAGAATTGACACTTGATAAAACGAAATATACTTCACACGTATATAAGTAATGGTCAAAGAATATTGAATGGGTACACAAGAAATTTCCACCTTGGTTCAAAGATGTTTCAACACCACGACAAACCTACAGGGGCATAATCAGATTTAGGCTAACTAGGCACTGATGATAAATTTCGGTCGGTACATAAATCAAGTTACACGGCCTTTGGAAAGGGGAATAATAGCTCACTCCACGTGATAAAGTAGAAACAAACGGCGTGCTCCTTCTCCATTTATCGCAGGAGCACACCTATATTACCATAATTACAAAGAGAGTATAACTAAAAATAAAACCACCTCTTGAGTTTAGAGATTAGAGAGCTCTATATTTCTATTCACTGCGTAAGGCTAAGAAGTTTAATATCTGAAATCAACATCAGCAACAGAAATGTCTCAAGATCCATTGGAGAAAAGTGCCCCATGTTCGGTAGATTTAATAAACTTTTTGAGCAGAAGGACCACAATAGCAATAGCGAGTCCTATAGCTGCCAATGTGAACAGCCTATCATCAGGTTTCTGGACCCTTGTCTCTGGCTTGGTATTGTAAACCCTTGCAGTTGTATCTGACTTTTGGGGCAGCTCATTCCTTGAAACATTTGATTGAATCTCCCCTGAAGCTTCAACTCCAGCAGGGTTAGCATTTGCAAGGACTTCTTGTTCTTCAACAATTCCATCACCTTCTTGATCCGGAATCCTCTCTCCAGCTGGTAAAGACTCAGGATTAGGTGAATCAACCGGGGCCTCAGCCTCCTCATTTCTGGGGTGCTCTTCGGAAGCCTCTGTGGCGCTTGGTTGAGGAACTGGGGGTGCCTTGCTTAGCATGTACTCGTGTATCTGGGATAACCAAGTACAATCAGCAGCACAATATATTACAGAAGACACAAACTGAGGAGAAAACAATAAGCAACATTTTACCTCATCGATCAGCTTTTGTCGTTCAGGAGTCCCAAATTTAGGAGGAGCTTCACGAGATTTTACAGCCAGGGCACGCCTCTCTTCTTTCTTGTAGTCTAAAGATCCCAATGCACCATTTGGGTTGGTTGGCATGAAAGCAATCAGTGCAACTAGAGCAGTCCTCACTGCCAAAAGATATTTACATCAATTAAAATGGGACCTTTTACCATCCAAGGAATTAACAGGGCTCACCCTGTATTGTCATAAAAGATAAGGCATTTAAGATGTACAAAAATGTAGCTAATCCATTAATAAAGAATAATGATGAAAGCAAAAACATTCCCATTCCAGTTCTGCAAACTACAAAAACATTAAAATGCAAATACGTAGTTTGATCATTGTTTTTCTGGCTGAATTTGTAATTGTTTTACAAGCCAATGTGATTATCTAAGACATGGGAATCAATGCTATGCCAACTTTTATCTAGAGAAAGTCAGGTTATGTCCCAAAGCATAGTATGCTCCTACCTAGAAGACAATAATAACAATAATAATAATAATAATAATAATAATAATAATAATAATAATAATAATAATAATAATAATAATAATAATAATGGAAAATTATAAAGGACATAGTCAAATAAATCAGGAAGTTTTATAACTGCAGATCAACAACCAAACAGTTATAGACTTGTATAATCAGAATGGAGAATACATGATATTTATGAGAAAAGGACCCATGAGCTCAACAGATAGCTTGCAAAATAGTAAACCAAAAACAGGAATGTTACGCACCGCTCCATGATGGTTGCCAATGCTCAGGGTGATGATTTGAAATGCTCAAGCAAATCTTGGTTTGAGTCTCGAAACGACCATTAGGCTGACAGCATAAAAGTTAAATTTTTAAGCAAGTAGGGATTGATCTTTCTTCAGTATTCAAACATAAAAAGACAGTTCATGAAACAGAATCACACAAAAGGATACACAAATTAACACAAAAATGTAACGAGGAGAAAGGGAGCATCATCTCACTGTCAACAACATAAAGGAAGGGGGTTTGAATGGATACTCTGAAGGCAGCTGGATCCGTCCATGATAAATACCACCCTCAAATTCAGTATCACGAGGCCCTCTAATCGCAAATTGCCACTCAAATATATTTTCCTGAAAACAATCACAACACGGAAGTTACCAAAAAAGATATGACAACAAAAACAAAAGTAATACACCATAATCAAATTACGAGTTTCAAACCAGTAAGTAACAAGTTAAAGACAAAAACATAGATAACCAAGTACGGAACACTCCTAGAGATTTATCAAGTTAGTGATATCAGGTAAAATTAATTAACTATTAAAGACCCACATCCACAGGTTTCTTTTTCTTTCAAAAAAATTGAGAAGTTTGGGAGATACTCACCGCGGTTCCAACAAGTATCAAGACACGAAGAATGCTTATAGTTACAGATTATCCAACAATTATAACAAAGTTATCAAATTGACAACGATATTTAAGCTCCATCTTTTCACAATATTAAAAATTGCAAAGAATTCAGAATACCCTATAAAATGAAATCCCTAAAACAACGAACACCCAATAACACAAATTCCACAAAATTCCATCATAATTTCTAAAAATCATAGATTGCCCCATCCAAACACCAAATAAAGAAATTTCCCAAAACAAGCACAATCAACCAACAAGAAGAAATTCACAATTTCTCGCCACGCACCACAACACCGCGATCTCACACAAATCCTTTGTCAAAACGTGGCGAAATGAAAGCACACAAGGCACAGATGACGGAGATGATCTAAGGAAAAAAAAAAAAAACGGAACCTCGAGAGGGAGGCTCATGAAATCGTCGGAGGGGTTGGAGTGCATCTCCTTGACCTCCTGGAGGATCCGCTTGACGGCGGGGTTCTTGAGGTTGTACTTGTCGGCCATTGTAGACGGGGAAAGCTAGAAGTGATTATGGTTGGGAACGGAAATTAAGAAGAAGAAGAAAAAAAAAAAAAAGAAAAGGTGAAAAAAATAGAGGGAAAGGGAAACAGCGGAAGCTGGCTCGGTTGCTTTCTCTGAGATTGACACGCTCTGAGATACGTGTCTCTCTTCTATTCAATCCTTCCTTAATTCAACCTTCCTCCCTTTTCGCAGTTATTTCACATCTCCTTCAAATAATTTTCATTTTTCTATAGCAATTTCTTTTACCCTTTTAGGTGGCAACAATATCATATTTTGTCCTAGTATCTTTTTCTTTAGAAACAATAAATATATATGGAAAGTACTTTTAATTGAGTTTTCTCTTCTTTTTCAATAGGAGCAACCCATTATTTGACTTCTTATATTTATTGTTATATTTATTATGATTGGTGGATCCACTTCCATGACGCTGTTGTCCAATAGAAGAAAATTAAATAAAATATATCTTTTTGGAATTAAAAAAAATTAGTCTTCTTCAATTTTATATCCAATAATTTTATATTTACTAATTTTTGAACTTTGGATTTATTATTGAGATCATCGAAAAACCTATTTTATTTTATTATTAATCTTTTATATTTTATAATTTTTTTATTGAAGTTTTAATATTACAAATTTTTAGTACATGAATTTTAAAATTACATTCGTTTTGTTAGCTATGTAATTTATTAACCATGTAATAATGGGCTTCCAATTTATTAGCTTTTTCATATTACAAGTTTTTTCATTTAAATTTTGAAATTATACACTTTTTTTCGAAATCAAATTATTAATCCTGTGATAAAATGACTAATAAATACCTTTAAAAAGTGACAGTATGATAGTGTGATTAATAAATTAAATATTTTATGTTGGATCGATTAGAAAGATCATAAATATTAAATTATTTGTTTAATTTATTGGTATTTTATTCTATAGAATTTAAGGAACTAATTTACAATATTAAAACTTTGATTTCCCTATTCATGTTAAAAATCTTAATTAACTGATCTTTTTAATATTTTATCTACTTTCACATGCATAGCAATTAAATAACTTATATGTTCCCATTCAATTATGTAATTATTGATTTGGTTATATATGTAATGGAAAAATGTGGTTTTGGATACAAGCTAAACTTTTGTTTGTAATTTTGAGATCACTACTAGTGAGAGAGTGAGAATTTAAATAAACAACTATTGAAAAATAGGATATATAATTTATTTATTGGTAGAAGTTATCTCAAGCTAAACAGAAAAGTCAGAAGTTAATGAAGATTAAATTTTATATTTATATGTATCTTGAATAAAGGTTCAGAGAACTTTTTGTATGATTCAATTTTATTTTTTATTGTTAAAAGAAAATATATATAACCAGATAAAATAGGAAATATATATAGAAAAACTCAAAATTTATTTTTAAACAATAAATAAAATATACACAATTAATAATAGCTATGAAAATATTCTAATATTGTATCGAGATAGTTTTTTCATATAATTATTATCCCCATATTCCGATATCAAGTTAATATATATATAATGATATTAGTTTGTTATAAAACTACTCTAAATATTAGTTTATTGTAAAACTATTCTAAATATGTAATCTAATTTTCTTATATTAATCATTTAAAAAGTATTATACCATTTAATAATTAAAAATAAATAAATTTATTTTGGGTTCAATAATAAATGAGGCATCCTAAAAATTATCACAAAAAAAAAATAAAAATACACATATTATTATTTTAATAAATTTTGTATACAAATTTACGTTCATATTTGTTCTCATTTCCTCTCATTGATACTAGTTTTACATCATTACATTGTTAAAAAATTTACATCCAAATAATGAAGAAGTAATACGTGTATTATATAATTTTGAAATTATGTTCTGATAAAATTGATGGAATTAAAAGCTAAATAGTAAAATTTGCAAGAAAATTGAAAATTTAATAATAAAATTTATGAAAAGAAAAGTTAGATGATAATATATTCGCAAAATAATAAAAGTTCAATGACAGAATATATAACTTGAAAATATAAATCATATTTAACCTTAAACTAGAAAGTTCCTTACATTAGTGACCTTGTTAAGTCCTTACTAACTTAAGAAAATGTAGTGCCAAAAATATCATTAAGCTTAAACAGTTAGGCTTTATATTCATTTAAATTCAATGTAAATTAATTGTTGAGTTTTTATTTTGTATAATATCCTATAAACTGAAGTGCTGCTTAATTTCAAATGTTGGAGAAGCAGTTGTTTCATTTCATTTTATATCTTACAATTATTTTTTTTATAATTTTTTACTAGTAAAAGTTGGATTCTATTTTTCAATTAGTTAATTTCTTTTCTCTATAAAAATTATGTTTTAGTTATGTAAATGCAGAGATCTGTTATGTAAGTGCTAATTAGTATATATTAATATATTTTAAGGATTAAAAAAATATTTGGTTAGGACCTATTTAAAAAGTCTCACATAATTCAATGGCTTATAAATTAAGTGAACTGAAATTTATAATATCATTATTCATGTTTAAAGAGATTTGACATCATTAAATATCCTTTATTATGGCGGAATAAATATAATTTGATACTACTGTAGAAAACTTACACCATTTTACTTCTGTTTTTTATAATAAAATATAATATTTTAATAATATTAGTTTTCAATGAAAGTAAATTAATGTTGGCAGTCTCAAAGTATCACTGATATTTATGCCCATCTTTTATTTTAGTTAAACTTTGTGAGGGGAGGAAAAAAAAGAGAAGGTAAGATTTTACCAAAACAAGTTTTATTATCCAACAACAACAATGCCATAGAGGTGATACATTTGTTGTTTAAGAAAGACTAACTCAGTCATATTATAACATTACTTCATATGTTAAGAGAAGATCATGATTACCATGTCCCCTCAAGCTTGATCCTCAACTGTCAACTCCTCAATAGCTTTCCCATGGTTGAAGGAATTAAACCCTTCAACTCCAGAACATTTGCCAGCCAACACTGGTGAATAAGTTCCTTGATTCACCGAATGCTTGCGTGCAACAATAACTGAGTTAATAACCTCATCAGTGGGGTGAAAAACCGAGAGAACTTCAAAACCTTTGAGATCAGAAGAAGGATCGACCACTGGGTAGAGGAAGGCTCTAGCACCATCTGCACTCCTCAACAACAAGATAGCTCCTGGGGCCATGAACTTGGCTAGGTGCTTGATCACTTTTGCTTTCTCCTCGTGGTCTATGCCCACAAGTGCTGCCAAGAAGACCACGTTATAGTCCTTGAGGCCAGTGGACACGTTAAGAATGTCATCAGTGTGGAAGAACATTCTCTTTGACAAGTCAGGGTCCGTAGACACCAAGGCATGAGCCTTGGCATTTGCCATAGGATCCATGTCGTAGTTGTGGAAGCATGTCTGCTTGAGGTAATGGGTGGCCAACATGATTGAGGTGAGAGGAAGAGGACCTGAGCCCACAAAGGCGAGTTGGGAGGGGACTTGGGTGCAGTGTGGGGTGAGCATGGTGAACTCCAAGTGACTTAGTTTGAGGTAATTGGAGTAGTAGGGAAAGAGTTTCATGTGGTTTGAAGGGTTCTCATGTGACGCTATGAGGGTTGAGTAGTGATTCTCAAGAAGCCCCTCAGCTTTGCCGCAAAGTCTAATTAGCTTTGGTGTGATTTCTCTAACATTTTGGCTAAACTTAGACACATCTATTTGACATGGGGTGGTGCAAATAGTGACAAGTTGGGTGAAGAGGTTGTTGACATGGCTGGAGGGGTTGAGGTCTTCTAGTTTAGAGATTTTCTCATAGATTTCACATACCTTTCCTACAACCATCACTTCCTGTTGGTTCTCCATAACGAGCACAGAGGTAGGACAGGGAGACTAGGAATGGATGATGATGACTAAGGACTTTTGCTAGCTCTCACCTGAATTCCAGTTTCAGGATACCCTTTATAAGTGCACTCGAGGAATGTGTTCTGTTTAGATCTTAGAGGCTATTATATAGCATTGCTTGATGGCCACTTTTGGTGCCACTTGATGTAAGAGCCCCATTCAAGTCCCATTTGCCCGTTATCTCTTAATTAAATAATGGTCAAGTGCATGAAGCAGTGCGGCACTACATTCAAGACAAAGTCACCTAAGAAAGCTACTATTGCTGATCGAGCATCCCAAGAGGAAAAGACAAAATCACTGTTCTATACGTCAAAAATCGTCTGAAATGAAGGCATAAATGAGTGTTTGACGATGACGTTAAAGTGTGGGTTTCAGAAAAGTGGGTTTCAGAAAAGACCTGTAGTATTTTCTGAGTTGTGCGTTATGACACTCACATGCATTTTCATATCAGATCCATCACTAATTGTGAAAAAAAAAACGATAGACAGGCTAAGAGATAGGACATAGATATTATGACAACATTGTGTAACATTTTTCACTGAATTTCTTTCTGAATAACATTTGAATAATGTAAGCACTTAGAATTCCTGAAAAAAAGATTACAATGATTCTAATTTCGACAATAATCCATCAAATGTTGCAGAATGTTTGCACACATAGGTCCTTCAGATATATTTATTGGCATATATTATATTAATAGCATACAAAGCAGTGTCTATAATTCATTTGGGTTCATCCTTCAATCACAAATTGAGTAAGAGTGACAACCAAACCATTCTAAAACAAAATAAGACACACACAACATAAGAGTCACGCACATAACTATTTTTTCTCTTTGTCTGCACCGAGATTTGTTTCTCCCCAAGAAAAGTAAAAGCGTTACAAACAAAGAAAACAACAGAACCATGCACATAACTATTTTTTCTCTTAGTCTGCTCTGAGATTTGCATCTTCCCAAGAACAAATAGTAAAAGCGTTACAATCAAGAATATAACAGAACAATAAACTCGTCAAAGAGAACAGTAGACCTTAAATATCAGGCGGGAAAGGCATAGAAATATTTTTGAACATCCAAAGATCAAGATCGAAAACGTTAACTTTTCATAACGTTACGAGTATAGTATGTTAACGTTTCATAGCTATGTTAACTCGAGTTTCATAACGTTATGAGTATAGTATGTTAGCGAACGACGTTTTATAGCGTTGCTAACTTTATGACTATAGATGTCGACATTTCTGTTGATAGCATAGTTGAGTTGAACTTTTTATTAGTGCGTTATGAGTTACTATCTGCTTGTTACACTTACACGCATTGCTCAGTTATGCGTTACTATCTGCTTGTTACACTTACACGCATTGCTCATTTTTACATCATTGTGAATTTGTAGAGGAACGAAGATAAAGAATGAAGCCAATAGCTTGATCATGCCTTGTAGGTTTTCTAAATAAAGAATGTGAAATATGCATTGGCTATTAAAGCATTTTGGGTCACAAAAGCAATGGATCAATATTAGGCCTTGCCTAATGGCAGTTATATTGTGGAATCACCACGATGTGCTAAACAAATGCTGCAGTTGGGTCATTGCTTTGTGTAATTGAACGTGAAGTTGAGTTTCGATATTCATTTTCTTATGCATATTTGATTTTTTATTTGATAAAAACTGATCCCAAACATAAAGGTTAAAGTCCAACTTCTTCAGCTTGGAATGTTTGGTATTTCCTACAACTAGAAAACAAGTCTGAATTTGTTTTGAGTATTAAATATGCATATAATTAATTTTCATTTTATTTTCCATTTTTTTAAGCTGTAAAATTATTAAGTTTTATAAAAGTGATTTGAATATCTCACTTTTTGTCTATTAATTCAATCAATATGTATATTAAATAATTACAATGGAAATAATTACAAACACTGAGTCAAAGTCTTAAAGTAAAATTAATTTGAAAACCCTAAACTTTGATTAAACTATATCTTTGTTAGAATGATTACTTATCAGAAAAAAAAAAATATATATATATATATATATATATAATTAAATAAATAGTTAGTGTGAAATTAATATTTATTTACAGATTTTCTTGGAATAAGATTAAATTATTCATATTAAATATAAATTATGATTATAGATTATTATGTTTACGTCAGATTCCATGAGTGGAATGAATATGGTATTATCTAAATATAATATACATGAACATGGTATTATTAAGTGGGCAGTGCAGGTATGTACAACGTTGTTCTCTAAATATCATATACATTTCTAAGAATCACTGTTCTAAAACATTTTAATATTTGTAATACGAAATCACATTCTTTCACTAATATTTTTTCAATTCCAGCCAATAACAAAGTACTGCTCACCTAAACTTTAACTTATTTCAAATAGATGCAATATTTTTTATTCTTATCATCTTTTTAAATTTTCAATTATTCAAATTTAAATAAAAGAGTAACTATGTTGTAAGTGACTTCATATTCTAAAATTGTTTAAACAAGATCTTGATAAAAAAAATAACATTAATGTATATACAAAATAAGCAAAAAAAGTTTTCACGAAAAGAATTAATCTTAAAATGATGTTTGTGGTCTCATTATTATTATTTTTACCAAAAGAAAAATTCATGAACCATTCTATTTTAATTTTACTAAATTTAATCTCTATATTTATTTCATCACCCATTTCATTCTTTTTGGAGTTCAAAGCAAATATAAAATACATTATTTAATAACTTTTCTAATAAGTAACAAAAATTTCTAAATGTTCTACGAACATCTATACATTATTGTTAAGGCAGATTTCGAGAAAGCCTATAATTCATAATTAAGTGTGTTAAGGCAGATTTCGAGAAAGCCTATAATTCATAATTAAGTGTGTTAAGGCAGATTTCGAGAAAGCCTATAATTCATAATTAAGTGGAGTGGAATTTTCTTGAGTATATGATGAAAATGTTAGGATTCAATAATAGGTGGATAAAATGGATTAACACTTGTCTAAAATCCGCCACCGTGTCAGTTTTAGTTAATAGCAGCCCAATTAAAGAATTTAGGCCAAAGAGAGGGCTTAGATAAGAATATCCTTTAACTCCGTTTTTATTCTTTATTGTGGTAGAAGGATTGGCAGTTTTGGTCAGGGAAGCTTCTAGAGTTGGAATCTTAGAAGGAGTATATGTAGGAAAGAAGGAAGTGGAGGTCAAATTTCTTCAGTTTGCAGATGATACGATATTTTTTTGTCAACCTAAATATGAGTGTATGGTTGCTATTAAGGCTATTTTGCGCAGTTTTGACATTGTGTCAGGGTTGAAGGTGAATTTTCACAAGAGTCAGGTAGGAGCAGTTGGGGTTTCGGAAATGGATTTGAATATCTTTTCAAATTGTTTGAAATGTGGTAGAATGGATCTCCCATTCAAGTATCTGGGGATTAGAATTGGAGGGAACCCAAGAAAGATTAAATTCTGGTATCCTATCATTCATAAGATACAATCTAGGCTCTCTTTGTGGAAGGGTAAATTGTTGTCTATGGCGGGAAGACTTTATTTAATCAAGTCTGTTATTAGTGCCTTACCATTATTCTACTTTTCGCTTTTTAAAGGCTCCAAAATAAGTGTGTGAGGCTATTAGGTCAATCCAACTTAACTTTTTGTGGGGTTGAGGTTTTGAGGGTAAGAAAATTCCTTTGGTTGATTGGGATAAAGTTTATTTGCCAGTTAGTATAGGGAGACTTGGATATTAGGGATATTCAAGCTTTCAATTATGCCTTTGTGGCTAAATGAAAATGGAGGCTGGTCACGGAGTATAAAAGAGTTTGGAAATACATTATCGTTTCTAGGTTTCTAGACATAGACATTGGAGGGATATGAAAAATTCATTGGTGTGTAGAAAGAATTCATATTGGTAGAATGATCTAGGCTCCATTTGTGATGTTAATAAAGAGGTCAATTGGTTTGATAGAAGAATTAGGTGGAAGTGTGGGAATGGAAGCAAGATTAGATTTTGGGAAGACTGGTGGGTAGGAGATAGTTCTTTAACAGATAATCTCCCAAATTATATTCGGCGTCAAGTGAAAAACACAAGGTGATGAAGAATTTAGGTGTGCGGACTAGGATTGGTCCTTTGGATGGTTTCATTTGACATATCCCATGGAGAAGACAACTGTTTGAATGGGAGAAATGTCTGGAAGCGCAATTAGTGGAGACTGTTTTGTCTGTTAAGTGGTGTAGGAATATTTCTGATGTGTGTTGTTGGCAAGGGGAGAAGGAAGTCAGATACACTGTTCAATCAGGTTATAGAGCTTTGAGGGAGGATCATCATGGTCAACATAAGGAGTGTTTCAGATATTTATGGGACTTGAAGGTTCCAGGGACAACTAAGATCTTTGGATGGAGGGCCTTATTAGATAAGCTTCCATCTAGAGCAAATCTTGAGAGGAGATGTGTGGGGATGAGGTCAAATCTCTGTCCGTTTTGCACTAAGAAGGTTGAAACTATTCAACATCTGTTTTTTACTTGTGAGGTGGCACAACGATTGTGGATAAAGTGTGATAAGTGGTTAGGGATTTCATCAGTGAGAAACAGAAACATTGAAGTTGAAAGTCATTTTTATGGGTTTTTCTTAAGTTTTTTCACTGTTAAAACCAATAAAGTTCGGAAAGGAATGTGGTTGGCACTAGTAAAGGAAAGCTGAAACCATAGAAATAGGCTGATCTTTAATAATGGAAAGGTTGACGAGGTAGAGATCTTTGCACTAGCACAAATGAATGGGCTAAGTTTAGTGGATCTAGAATACAAGGGTCACTTTCGGAATGGTTCATTAATCCATTTGAGTTATTAAAACAGATTAAGTAGGACATTGGTTGTGATGGTACCTAGGAAGGATCATAGATAGTTAGTAGACTATGGGTAGGAAGGATATTGGTGCTTTTATTTGTGTAGGTTATCTGGTGTGTAATAGAAAATCCAACAAGGAATTTTTGTTTGGAGAAGGAGCAGATTACATTTTCAGAAATTTGTAGGTCATCCGGTTAGAGGAGGTGCAAGATTCACATGTCTTTGGAAAGTTGAAAGAATTCAGATACTTTGGGAGCAGCTAGCTATTTGACACTCTTATTTTTTCACTTGTATCTATATAATTTTTGAAGTATTCTTGTTGTAGTGTGTTTTTGACAATGGTGAATAGAATCTATGTTTGTATGCCAAATACATTGCATGCATTTAGGCTTTTCACTCTAGTTAGGTTTTTGTGTGTGTAGGATTTAGATCTAAGGTAAAAATATTTTTTTGTACTGTGTTTTTTATATTAAGGTTGAAGCATCCTTAAGTGTTTCTATTAATTTTATTTTTTACTGTTAAAAAAAACACTAAAAAATTAAGACATGAAATATATAATTAAATTAAAAATAACAAAAGGTAGGAACGTGAGATTAGTTGGACTTTGATGCTGACATGACTTGAGTTCGAAACAAAAAATCATCATATCTCACTAAAAAGACATAAAAACCATAACCTTGTTGAAGGCAAAATATGGTTAAAAATGTTGGGAATCAACACATTGACTACTTTAAATTTTGGAATGAAAATTATGTATTTATTGAAGAAATTCATTTAATATCAATTAAATTTAAGTTGAAATCTAATATAACATGAGAGTTTATAACTCATCTTGTCAATGTTCTATATCAGCAGGTATTTGTGGAAGACAAGCATTGAAAATCCCACATCACTTATGCAGTTCATATATCTAATAAACTTTTTACTAAAAATGACCTGAGGGGTACATAATAAATAATAGAAAAATATTAATTTTCCCTTTTAAAGTTTTACTATTGCTGCTTAGCATGAACGATAAATAAATAATGAAAAACAATAATCATTCCTCATCAAACTCATTGTCAAATGCAAAAATAGAATAAAATAATGAACTTCAAAAAAAGAAGAACACACTTCAATAGAATCTATTCTCTCTCAAGTTAATAAAACAAGTCCTAAAAGTCAATTCTATTAGACGCTAAATTAATATCAAACAGATTAATTAGTTCATTGATTTGTTGATAATTACTTCCTAAAATATATAACAGAGAGTCCTACCACTTTTAACTCCGAGACTATCCTTGAAATAATCATAGTTATTCATTCATTTTATACATTAATTTGACATCACAGATAAGAGCTGAGTTGTTATGATTGAATAAAAAAACATGACATTCTCAGTCAGTACAAAACATGATGAGCTGCGCACATGGTTGTGAACTTATATCTTACATTTTATTTGTTGTTTTTCTTTTGTAATTTTATTGTACGATAATTACTTTTTCATTCTTTATTTACTTGGCCAAATGTTTTATTTTTTAAATAAATAGAATTGTCCAAAATAACTAAAAGATAATAATATCTTTTGAAATTAAAATTAAGCATTTTAATTTTCTGATAGTTACTTAGGCCATCTTTTTTTCAAACTGTGCTGGCTATTCTTGTTGTCTGGAGTGACCTTCTAGAAAACTTCCTACACTGAATTCTTCTAGATCATGAAAAAGATTAAGAAATAACATAAAAGAATAAACAATTTATTGAAATTTAATTAATTCATTGGCATTCTGTATGCAGGCCACCTTGATTACATCGGCACACTACGGTGACAACATTAATGTTAACCGTACTGTACTGGACGGATCTAGCATTAGAATGGATCATTTTTGCATAAAATAACAATCAGAAACCATATCCTTAATTATCAACAAGGATTACTCAAGGAACCTAGTATGAATCTGATAATTCTGAAGCAAAACTAGTAACAGCTTGTTATGGAAGACTTGTACCATGTTAGTTTCAGTACAGTCGATGAAAATTCTAGTTCATCCAATGATATGATCTGGAGCACTGAGGAACTGAATGAAATAAACAAGGTACAATTTTCTGGAGCAGAAGATCATAGAGTTTATGGGGGAATAGACTCATTTTTCTCTAATTTTGAGTTTTCCCCAGATTATTCATCAGAAGAAGGAAACCTTTTATCTACTAATCAAGAAAAGTACCACCAGCAACAGTTATACAATGATTATGGGCATTTGGAAGATATCCTTCAGTTTGACATGGTCTCTCCACCACTTCAATTTGATGCACAATATCCAACCAAGGTTCAATTGTGTGGCACAACAAAGCATGAACCACACTCAACTATCCCTTTAGCTTCACTTGAGATCTTGAAGAACTACAGCAAGGGCTTCAAGAGGTTGTCCAATGAAGGCAAATCCCTCCAGCCAGTAGTTGATTCTGTGGCCACAAATGAATTTGTTTTGAGAAAGCTCTCCACTGAAGATGTCATGAGGATAGCAGGAACAAGGTTCATTCAATCATCATCTTCAGAGTCAGAATTTTTGCCTTTCTTGGAATCTCACCCTTATGGTTTTTCTTTCTCTGGACTCTCTGATGAGGAGAAAGAGGATGTGGCACTAGCTGAGTCCCTCTTGGCTTCTGCTGCGAAAGTGAGTAATCAACAATTTGAACGTGCAAGGAAGTTGCTAAGTCATTGTGAATCATTGTCAAGCAAAACTGGGAGCCCCGTTAAGAGAGTTGTTCATTATTTTGCTGAAGCACTTCTCCACAGGATAGATAGAGAAACAGGAAGAGCTTCATCCAAGGATTTGCAAAAGGGTCAGTCATTTGATCCCGAAGAGGCAGCCAAGGAACTAAACCCCACTATTGTTGCATTTTATGAAGAGCTTCCCTTTTGCCAAATTTCAATTTTCACCGCAGTTCAAGCTATAATAGAAGATGTAGCTGAAGCAAAGAAGATTCATGTTATTGATCTTGAAATCAGAAAGGGGGGTCAATGGACTATCCTAATGCAAGCCCTTGAGTCAAGACATCAATGTCCAATTGAGCTTCTAAAGATTACGGCTATTGAAAGTGGAACCACAAGACATATAGTTGAGGACACTGGTAAGAGATTGAAGGATTTTGCTCAAGGTTTGAACATACCCTTCTCTTTCAATATTGTTATGGTACCAGACCTATTACATCTCAGAGAAGATCTTTTTGAGATTGATCCAGAGGAAGCAGTTGCTGTTTATTCACAGTATGCACTTAGAGTCAAGATTCAACAATCAGAGGAGCTTGAAACCATCATGAGAGTGATTAGAAACTTGAGTCCTAATGTGATGGTGGTAGCTGAAATCGAGGCCAATCACAACTCCACATCTTTTGTAAACCGTTTCATTGAGGCTCTTTTCTTCTTCAGTGCATTCTTTGATTGTCTTGAGGTTTGCATGAAGGGGGATGAGAAGAACCGAATGATTATAGAATCTCTATACTTCAGTCATGGAATCAGGAACATTGTGGCCACAGAAGGAGCAGAAAGAAAGACTAGGAATGTGAAGATTGATGTGTGGAGGGCCTTCTTCTCCCGCTTTGGAATGGTGGAGAAAGAACTGAGCACTTTGTCCTTGTACCAAGCAGATTTAGTGAGTAAAAGATTTCCTTGTGGAAGGTTTTGCACGTTTGATAAGAATGGGCAGTGCCTCCTTGTTGGGTGGAAAGGAACACCGATTAATTCTGTTTCTGTCTGGAAATTCCTTTGATGGGTAGTGCAACAAGGCTTGTGATTTTGGTAAAGACAAGGATTTTTGGCAACCACGATCTAAAGACTTCTTGCTGGTAAAGGTTTGTAGTTTCATACTATACTAAATCAATGTTTGTATTATGTCAAGTACAGATTTCATTCCTATTCACCTATGTTTACTACCAATTACAGAAGCAGTTAGAGGTATTTTGCTATATTATTATATCAATAAGAAATCTTTAGTTTCCTTTTTACTATTGTTCATTACTGTAACTGTTTCCTGACTTACTAGTTTGAATCATGGCTTCTCATTTGGTGAAAAGAAAGATGTGTTTGAATAAGCTCGAAATAATCAATCTTTCAAAAACAATAAAATCTGTGGAAGCATCCATAGGTGTCTGATTATAAAATCACAAGGGTGGTGGTAATTTGTTTTGCATGCATCGACATGGATCATCTCAGCTCAGATAGTAATGCTGAGGAAGGCTTTTTGTTGACAAATCAATTAAGTGATGAAACTATGACAAGAAATTGGTAATGTAATGAAAAAGGAAAAACAAGTGTGCAACATCTACAAGACAATAGATCCCCAAACCCAAAGATAAACTATTGAGATAACAATCTTTTAAGACATCAAATTATGTATGTTTGGATGTCAAAATTCAATTGGTGGCATAATCAAATAAATTAGCATTCACATTTATTAATTTATATTAAAAAGATATTATAGCTTAGCAACAAATGTAGTGGCTGTAGTTTAGTGGTGAGAATTCCACGTTGTGGCCGTGGAGACCAGGGCTCGAATCCCAGCAGCCACAAATGTTTTAATTTTTTGGTACCTTTTTATTATCTTCATAACGTGGAGTGCGGATATCAATTTTCTGAAACTTGTTATTGGTGATTTTTTTCAGATTCGTTATTGCTGATTTTTATTTAAACAATTTTTTAAGAATTAAGTAATAAAATTAAATTTATTAATAGAAAAAATGTTAATAACTAAAAATGAATTTTTTTATAGTGAGACTTTTCTTACAAATATTTCGTAAGATTTTACAAAATCCTCAAGAAATTTCTTTAATAATAATTTTTATAAAAATTCGCAGAAAAAATTTAATAAAATAGGAAAATTCTAATAGCTGTGGCACAACTTACTTAATTTTTAAGAGAAGTAAAAGTTATTTATATTAATATTTTATAATGCAATTTTATTGGATTATAATTTAAAATCTAGTTTTTATTTGAAAGAATAATCATTAAATAATATTATTTAAAAATAAAAGTAAATAGATCCTGATGCATATATAAAAATCAACACATATTTTTGAAATGGATTACCTGATTCATTTTTTATTTTATATTATATATGTATTTAAAGTATTAAAAATGCTTTATTAAAATATATTTAACGATTTAAAATTTATAGTTTTTATATTATGTTATTTAAAAATACAAACACGTTATAAAATTGTAATTTAAATCATGATACATTATAAATTAACTTTTAATTATTAATTATAATTTAATAAATTAATAATTTAATTTATAAAAGTAATTGTCCTTTCAATCTTTCAGTTACCATAAATTAAAAGATATTTCACATTATTATATGTGAATAAAACAGTTATGGCACTAACCAATATGTATTCCCATTGGTTGAAAACAAAACGAGATATGAGTATTATTGGCACAATTCAGAAGCAAGGATGTATATGAGATTAAACTCGACTAATTAATGTATAAAAAAAATCAACTAATTAACTTCAATATTGCAAACAGAAAATTGTGCTTAAAATTCACAAAAATTGGATCCAAACATGATCAGCCCATATATTGGATCGTACAATTAATTTGAATAGGGAATGCCATGGAGAGAAAATGAATAAGGAAATGAATCAGAGATTAGAGATTTAAAGTGAAAAGAAAAATCAGTTTTAGATTAATAGAATAAAAAAAAAAGACGAGCAGTACATCCTTTGATAATTTATTTTTATTATTATTATTATTATTATTATTATTATTATTATTATTATTATTATTATTATTATTATTATTTAATAAAATTTATTATATGATTAACATTTGAGTTCCTAATAATCATTACCATCTTTATGAATTTCCATAATACAATCATTTGAATTCCTAATAATCATTGATAATTATTAATTCTAAAATAAAATGCACCCAATGTTTTTTTTATGCAGCGATGACGAGTGCTTTTACTAAAAATCAACACATCTTACGAGTGTTAATTTTTTTTTTCACTCAAAGTGTTAACATAAGATTTATCCATTTTGGGTAAGGTTTAATGCAGCTCACCTTGATATGATATTCTCAGATAGAAAGATAAAAATAACTTACTTGCCACGAAAAGGAACATGTTGATCTATACCTAATAGTGTCGGTGGAAAAAAGATAGATAAAATCTTCAAAACAGTGACTAAAGTGTAAAAATAAATTAAATACAGAAAAAAATGACCAAATATAATGTAATAGGAAATGAGGAGAAAGATAAAAAATGATATAGAAAATAATAATCCCTACGGAAAAGTCCAAATGAGTTGTTGCAATATCCATCACGAATCCAAAACGGATTTTAACAAACTAAAAACAATTATTCTTTAATTATTCTTTCGAGAATAAAAAATATGCTTTCACACCAAAAACTTAAGAATAAAGTACATATATATTCTCATAATTATATATTTTCTATAATATTAGTTTTTATTTTTCTTTACCTCATAAATGATGTTATTTGATATTTATTTTCCTTTCTTTTGTCGTTCTACAAAATTTTAGCAGTTTTTATGGAAAAAAGAGAATCCGGGAAAAAAAAACTAATGATTAATATAATGAGTGACATGCCAAAAAACGACAAAGGTGTAAATTGAAAAAAAAAAAAAAAAAAAAAAAAAAAAAAAATGTTATAAAAAAA